>Ga0206853_1003_pt1 | contig 86075 bp, 75 predicted proteins | sample Alteio_BWOrgCont_52_FD_152859 | JGI IMG/M metagenome (GOLD analysis project Ga0206853, IMG submission 152859) | Enriched cells from forest soil in Barre Woods Harvard Forest LTER site, Petersham, Massachusetts, United States -... | ecosystem: Environmental > Terrestrial > Soil > Temperate forest >... | reverse complement strand
ATTACTGCCGCCGGAATTACGTTTTGTCATGACAACCTTTCCGAGTGCGGCAGAACGGTTGCGCTCAATGGTAAACGCGGGTAGCGTATTCGCCGTTCAGACGTGCGACGAATGCCCCGCGCGGATATTACAAGCGGTGAGAAATATTGCGGTGCATACGCAGCACAAAATGATTCTTTCGTGGTTGCGTCCTCTGTTGCGCGAAGGGCGCGCGCCGGTTTTTACAGAAAACGATTACCGCATTGCAATGAAGCAGGGTTTCAAACCCGATGAAGACGTTGCAGTCTTGCTCGCCGCACCGCGTGAATTCAAAAAAATTGTCCTTCTCGAAAACATGGGTGTCCGTTCCGGCGAGATGGTCAACGAATTCATTGAGTCTCTAAATAAAGCGATGCTTCCCCTTGCAATTGATTATGCAATCAACCGCATAGAATACGATAACGCGCATGAACGCACCGAAGTTGCGCAAACGATAATTAAAGCATTGCTCGTTGTCGGACCGGTAACGCATGTTTTGGAAATGTACATGCGCGGCATTGGCAAGGTATTTGCCGCAAGCAGTGACGATGTGATGTCCGAGTTTGCGGAATTTCATGCCTTACGTGCATCCGGATTTTCATGGAAACAATTGCTATCCCGTTTTCGGATACTTATTCCTGTTCTGGCGTTGGCAATGATTGGCGCGTACGAAGTTGACGATTTGCTTTCATCGGGGCGGCTGATACTTGCCGGTGCATTGTTTGGTTTGAGCGCCGTCGCCCTTTCGCTCACGACAGCGATACAAAGCATCTGGATGTATAAACACTGTGTAGATGATTTATGCACAGAGAATAAGCTTGTTCTGCCGGAAACCAATGCACGCTGGCGGCTGGCAGTGCGGCAGGATTTTGCGAATCCGGCTCGGACGGGATTGTTTCTCGGCGCGTTGGTTTCGCCGCTTGCTTCAATGGCGATCTTTACAGCATTTCCGCAATGGACGCATAACGGCTGGGCGCTTGCTATGCTCGGTGCAATGGAAACGATGGTAGCAGGGATAACGGTGTTTTTTGCGCGACCTTTAAATGATTACCGGTATCGCTCGATTATGGAGAAACGGCTAAATAAATTATGACGAATCATAACATTCCTAGATTCCGGATAAGAGATTGGGTGGCATATCCTTTGGGCTTACTCATGGCTGGGTTAATTGCCATCCATTGGTATAATGCATTCCCGAATATTTTCAATAAAAGTCTTCAGACAATTATAATTATCATTAATTTAGCGATATTATTAATTGATCTTAGCGCAATCACAGGTTTTTTTATTACATGGAACAACAAGCCCAGAGGTGGATGGATGATGTTGACAGCAATAATTGCTCGCATATTTTGTCTATCTTCTCTTACAAATGATCTTTTAACTATCTCATCCGCTTGTTTAATAGGTTTGATAACTGCCATAGTAATACTTCTCTCCTATAATAAACAAATCAAGGATAGTGGTGATAACAAATTGAACATACGCATAGAAAATGCAAATTTTATTCGCAAGCTTGCACGAATAGATGGTATCCTGATGACTTGGTTCATGGCAGTTCATGTTTATAATTGGATCTGGATGCTTTTTTCCTATAGGACGGACGAATTCGTATTTATAAACAATATTGTAATTGCAATTCTTGAGCTTCTAATATTGATAGGTTTTATTGTTGCTTGGAAGCACGAGCACTCGGGCGGGCTTATAATCTTCGCAGCATCTGTTTCGCGTTTAGTTTGGCTTTCGTTTACGCCTGTACTGATTTTGAGTTTAATCCTATCTTTTGCATTTCTTCTTTCACATTACCTGAGGATAGAACAAACCGAGAGAGAATCAAAGACTTTTCGTGCGCTTGAATTTCACTTGCTTGCAAAATATCTATTTTGGGGCGGGATGATTCGCTACATAATGTCTTTTGAAGCATTTTTCCAAATGCCAACCGAACTATTGCCCAAATACGTTTTTCTCGTTATTGTCACTTTATGTTGTGTCGCCGGTCGTTTCATTATGCAGAAAAAATATTACGGCGGTATGTTAATCTATTTCACATTCACATTTGTATTTTCAGTATGGGTAACTCATATGTCCAAGTTAATACCCGTAGCTATTGTTTTTATCCTAAGCGGAATTTTTCATTTTTGTGCATGGCTGATTTTAAAGCCCAAACCGATAGTGGAAGAAGATAAGTATGCGAATTGGGATTGGGGCGAACAATTGACAAACGAGTAAAGCTCTCCAATACGCATACACAATTTTTACACATAATTAATTATACATCTAAATTATACTTCATATTTTATGACTTCACGTATAGCGACAATTCAACCAACGAAAGCACACCCAAAGCCGGGAAAACTCTTCATCGGCGGCGAGTGGTGCGACGCGGTTTCAGGTAAAACTTTTCCGACAATCAACCCCGCGACCGGCGAAACGCTCGCGCACATAGCCGAAGCCGACGCGGCAGACGTTGACCGCGCAGTCGCCGCGGCGCGCACGGCGTTTGAACGCAAAGATTGGGCAAATATAACGCCCACCAAACGCGGGCAATTGCTGTGGCGGCTGGGCGAGTTGATTATGGCAAACGCGCAGGAACTTGCCGAATTGGAAACGCTCGACACCGGCAAGCCGATTTCCGAATCCTCAAAAGTAGATATTCCCGAATCAGCCGATTGCTTTTTTTATTACGCGGGATGGGCGACGAAAATTACCGGAGAAACAATACCCGTTTCACGGGGCGGTAATTGCTTTGCTTACACGCTGCGCGAGCCTATCGGCGTGTGCGGGCAAATCATCCCCTGGAATTTTCCGCTGCAAATGCTTGCATGGAAAGTCGCACCGGCGCTGGCATGCGGCAATACGGTTATAGTCAAACCCGCCGAGCAAACTCCGCTGACGGCGCTTCGATTTGGAGAATTGTGCATCGAGGCGGGCGTACCAGCCGGCGTCGTTAATATTCTCACGGGTTTCGGCGAAACAGCCGGCGCGGCGATGGTCGCGCATCCGGGTGTGGATAAGATCGCATTCACCGGCTCAACAGAGGTCGGGCAGCTCATTATGCGCGACGCGGCAAAAATGTTGAAGAAAGTCTCGCTTGAACTCGGCGGCAAATCTCCCAATATTGTTTTTGCCGACGCTGACGTTGAACTTGCCGCAAAGACCGCCCTGATGGGAATATTCTGGAATCAAGGCGAGATGTGCACCGCCGGCTCGCGCATTCTTGTAGAAGAATCCGCGCACGACGCCTTTATGGAAACGCTCGTCGGTCGCGCAAAAAAATCCCAGCCGGGCGACCCGCTCGACCCGAAGACGCGGCTCGGCGCGCTCATCACCGAAGAACATATCAACCGCGTTATGAAGTTTGTTGAAACCGGCAAATCCGGCGGCGCATCGCTCGTTGCCGGCGGCGAACGTATTGCCGACAGCGGGTACTATATGCAGCCCACTGTGTTCGACAACGTGGAGAATAGCATGGCAATCGCGCAGGAAGAAATATTCGGTCCGGTCGCTTCCGTTATCCGCTTCAAAACACTTGAAGAAGCCGCCCACATTGCCAATGCAACCAAATACGGACTTGCCGCAGGTGTATGGACGCGGGACGTGAAAAAAGCCCATGCGTTTGCAAAAGCGATTAAGGCGGGCACTGTGTGGGTGAATACGTATTCGCTGCAGGACAACGCGCTGCCGTTTGGCGGTTATAAAATGAGCGGCATCGGGCGCGAACTCGGCGCGGGAGCAATTGACCTTTATACACAGACAAAAAGCGTCTGGGTGGATTTGAATTAATATGGCGGACATTCCATCGCATACCTCGCCCGAAGAAGCCTTCGCCGAGTTTATCGCTATCGTCCGCCGGCTGCGCACCGAATGCCCGTGGGATCGCGAGCAAACCCACGAATCTATCCGCACCATGCTGCTTGAAGAAGCATACGAGGTTATGGAAGCGATTGAGGACGGTAAACTACAGGAATTAAAAAAAGAACTCGGCGATATTCTTTTGCACGTCGTCATGCATTCCATTATTGCGGAAGAAACAAATACGTTCACACTCAACGACGTGATGGCGTCGGAAACGGCGAAACTTATTCACCGGCATCCGCACGTGTTCGGCGATGTGAAGGTACAAGGCGCCGAGCAAGTGAAAGACAATTGGGAAAAGCTCAAATTAAAAGAGCAAGGCAGGGAATCACTGCTCGACGGCGTGCCGCGTTCAATGCCCGCATTACAGCGCGCAGAACGCCTTCAACAGAAAGCCGCCAGCGTTGGTTTTGAATGGAACGAGGCTTCCGAGGTATGGAAAAAAGTCGAAGAGGAAATCGGGGAACTGAAGGATGAGGTAAGAGTGAACGCCTCGCAAGATAAAATCGAGGATGAATTTGGCGATATATTGTTTGCGCTCGTCAATTACGCCCGTTTCTTGAAGATAAACCCAGAATACGCTCTGCGCCGCTCCTCCGAAAAATTCATTAGCCGTTTTCATTATATCGAGCGGCGGCTTATGGAACAAGGAAAAGATATTACCGCAACGACCCTACAGGAAATGGATGCCCTTTGGGACGAGGCGAAAAAGTTATGAGTTCTGGGTTATAGGTTTAGAATTGTGACCTCTGAAAAACCGGATGGATGATAAAGTTAGAGTCATTGCGAGCAAAGCGAAGCAATCTACCCTCGTAGAACATCTAACATCGCATAATCTCATTGCTTGGCAGGTAGATTGCTTCGTCATCTGCCTAAGGCAGATGACGAAGCAATGACCAGTTTCTTGGTTTATAGTGCACATTCAGCATTTTTTCAAATATCTCGATTTATGTATTTAAGTATGGATACTAATATTGACATTATTCAGCAGAGAAGTTTTCAATTTGCATTGCGTTCAATAAAATTGTTTCTCGCGATAGAAAAGTCGCATCATTTCACAACTCAATGGATATAACAATTCAATTACTCAATCTTGTCAAGGATTACCGCGGCGGTAGGAATAAGAAAATCCATGCGCTGGCGGGCGTATCGCTCGACATTGCGCGGGGCGAGATTTTCTCGCTGCTCGGTCCCAATGGCGCGGGGAAAACAACAATGGTGAAAGTTCTTCTCGGCATCGCATTCCCTTCGTCCGGCAGCGGCACGCTGCTGGGCAAGCCTCTTGGCGATACGGCAACGAAAACGCGCATCGGCTATTTGCCGGAAAACCACCGCTTCCCCAATTATTTAACCGGCGAACAGGTTTTGCGCTACTTCGGGACATTGACCGGAATGCACGGCGCATTGCTCGAAACACGCATTGCGGAAACAATGACAATTGTGAACATGCAGGAGTGGGGGCGGATGAAGATTCGCAAATATTCCAAAGGAATGCTCCAGCGCATCGGGCTTGCGCAAGCGATGCTGAATAACCCGGAAATTATTTTTCTTGATGAACCGACCGATGGCGTGGACCCGATAGGGCGCAAAGAAATCCGCCAAACACTTGTTCGCATAAAAGAGCAGGGCGCGACAATTTTTCTCAACTCACATTTGCTCTCCGAAGTCGAGCGCATCTCCGACCGGGTTGCGATTATGAACAAAGGCAAGATTCTCCGGACCGGATCGGTCGAGGATTTGACGAACACGAATCATGAATACGTTATTACAATCGAAGGCGATCCTAAAGCCGCCGTTGCCGCAATAGGCAACCGCGCGACGTCAATTAAAGTCGAACAGAACCAACTTACGCTCCGTGTTGATTCTATCGCCGACTTGAACGCCATCACCGACGCGTTACGCGCCGCTTCCGTGAACATCGCGGAAATCGCCAAACGCCACGAATCGTTAGAAGACGCCTTTATCAACCTTATCGAGCAAGTAGATTGACCATGAAAATTCTTGTTATCATCAAAGACACGTTTCGCGAATTGCTGGTGCGTAAAACGCTTATCGGATTCCTGATTTTTAACGTGCTCGCGCTTGTAGGCATCGCAATATTCGTGAACAACGACACCATTACAGGCATCATTACGGCGCAGAAAAAAACGATGACCCCGGAGTTGTACGCGACGATTGCCGCAGGATTTGAAACCGAGGTAATGGCGTTTTTCTACGTCATACTCATCTTTATTTCTATTTTCTCAACCGCGTCGGTCATTCCAAGCATATTGGAAAAAGGCACGATTGATTTGTATCTCTCCAAACCGGTCGCGCGGTGGGAACTGCTGCTTGGAAAAATACTCGGAAGCATCCTTGTTGTGGCGGCGAACATTGGCGTTTTCATGGCAGGCGCGTGGATAATATTATCCATGCGATTGGGGATATGGAATACGGGGTTTATCGCGGCGGCTCCGGTGTTGCTTTTTGCATTCGTCGTATTGTATTCCATCGTCGCGATGTTCAACATGCTTACGCGCAGCAGCGCAGTGGGTATTATCGTTACATACGTCCATTTTATTGTGGTTTCCTCGTTTCTCGCCAATCGCGATAAAATATTCATGTTTGTGGAAAGCAAATTCTGGCACGGCGTTATTGACTGGGCGTATTATTTACTGCCGCAAACATCGGAGCAATCGCACATTGCCTCCCTTTTGGTAACGCACGGCGATATCGCGTCGTGGTTCCCAATATGGGCAAGCAGTATATTTGCTTTCGTTATGTTTGGGTTTGCAGGCTGGCTTTTCCAGACAAGGGATTTTTAATCACCCTTCTCATCAGCAATACGATGGGCGACCATAAACGCAAACATAAAAAACTGATTGAAGCCATTACCGAAATCAACAACGGAGAACCCGCCCTCGCATAATACCGTGAGTTTGGGCGATTCATGATAGCTCCATTAGAATATTTACCGATGGGATTCATTTGTTGCCGAACTTTTTTTCCCAATCGCATTATGCATGAGAACCCCGCCATACACACCCAAAGCCGCCGGCACGAATGCCAGAAGAGAACCGACTCCATCAGCCAGAATTTTATCGTTCATACCGCTCATAATTTTTATCCATTCTACAGCTGGCGCCCACACAGCCAGCACCAGAATCAGCAACAAGGGTTTCCGCGGCTTTGCTACTGCAAAGAAAAACCCAAACGTCAATAATAATAATACCGGCAAATGCACTTCACTCGAGTTCGCGTCTATATAACCTACCAGCATTCCCAAAAATACCGCAAGGGTGTAATGCCAAAGATAAGGACGCGCATACACAAGCATGAGCGCCAAAGGGAAATACAAAACAAGAATATAAAAGCCTGCTGTCGTGATTATGACGTTATGCATGTTTGCTGTCTTTCCTTAACGTGAATGTCTTATGAGTTTCTCCAATGCATCAACGTGCATTGTGAACGCGCGTCTTCCGGTATGAGTTATCGAATACATCGTTACAGGCTTTCTTCCGATGAAGCGTTTGCGAACCGAAACATACTTGCGCCGCTCCAAAACGGCTATATGCGACGCGAGATTTCCGTCGGTAATATCCAGTAAATCCTTCAACGCCGGGTACTCCATAACGTCGTTCACGGCAAGAATTGACATCACCGCAAGCCGTATGCGGCTTTCAAGCACTTTGTCCAAATCACCGATAATCGTTTTCACTTTTCGTATTTTGCAAAGACAACGGAGCCATATACTATATGCGCCGCGCCAAATCCAAACGCCCAAAATATCAGCCAATTTGCCGGCGCAGCAATGGCAAACAACCCCAATACCATCTCCAAAAATCCGAAATACCGGACTTCGGGAGCGATAAACTTGCTCGTGTTAATGAGCGCAACACCGTAGAATAAAAGGGTTACTCCGCCAATGAGGAGAGCATACCCTCCATTCCAAAGCAGCAGGCAAAATATTCCGCCTGCACATAACGGCACGAGTAAGCTATCGAGAATATATTTTGTCGTGTTGCTCCATGCCGGTATGCCAAGATTCCGCGCCATGCGCCGGGTGAAAAAAACCGCACACGCAACGGCACAAAAAAGCACACCAATGGCGTCGAGCAGCATAAACAGCGTGGGGTCCGGTGAATTGCTCGCATATAATTCCCAATATGCCGCCGCGGCGCCTATAAGCGCAGTAATACCGGCGCTGATTCCCGCCAAGCCGCTCAGCGAGAGAAATTTACTGGAACGCGCCATCATAGTGCGAATATCGGCAAGCGCTTCAGCTGGGTCGTGTATTGTTTCCATTTTAAAGACAATTATTACAAAGTACTTTGTAATACAAAGTTACAATACAGGGCATTGATTGTCAAGGGGAATATTTTTACAGTAGTGCATCAGTCGTAAATTGTCATTCAGAGGGAGCACATTCGCTGTGCTCAGTGTAAACTCCGCGACCGAAGAATCCATGTAGCCTACGTGTAAATCATGATGGATTCTTCGCGGAGTTTATCCAGAGCGAATGCAAAGATCAAGAATGGCATCATTGATAGTTACAGCGCCTCTTCAAACTGAGACACTATCATTCTTACAGTAGAAAAAGTAACTCTGTAAAGAGTGAAAGGAAGGGTGAAAACCAATGGTGTGATTATGGTTGGAGGCAACTACCCTAATATTGTACCGGGGGAGGGACTTGAACCCCCGACCTACGGATTATGATTCCGCCGTTCTAACCAGCTGAACTACCCCGGCATTGTAAAATAGTCCGCAAATATACGGACGTTGCCCTGTACACGCAAACTTTAAGGGGGAAAGGAACGACTTTGCAAGAATGTTATAAATCTATAACTATTTTTCTAAAACCATGATCCGACGTAATGTCTGAGTTGGCGTTTGTAAAACATAGAAATACACACCCGATTTCAAGCCATGTGCGTTGAACTGTTCACTATAATTTCCGGCTTTTTTATAGCCATTAATCAATATCGCAACCTGCCTTCCAAGCACATCCGTGATGAATAATTGTGTCTCGCCATTTTCGATTGTTGAATATGCAATGTCGGTTCTGCCGATAAATGGATTTGGATTATTCTGTGATAAGCTCAAATTGCCTGTTGCATCAAATAACCGTGTGCCGCCTTGTTGACAAAGCCCTGTGAGTTGAAATTCACCACCAGTTTGTGACGCTGTTAGCGGGCAGAGGTCTGTCCAAATCGAATCTATTGTCAACGCTGAAGTAGTAGAATCGCCAAGCCCAACGATAAATTTGAATAATCCGGCGGTATCCGACCCCATTCCAATAATACACGTAACAACCAGGGCGCCATCATTGATACTGTCTATTTTACCGCGAATAGCCGCAACTGGCAGCAAATCTGTCGGGTTATACCGGATTGTGAACGTAAATTCCCTGCCTATATCCAATGCATTAACAGACTTCACAATAATTGGCATGAGAATCGTATCGCCCGGCGAACCGGATAGTGAAGGTAAAAAGAAATCTCCGAGGTAGTTATTCGTATCTTTTGTGCCTGAGAATGCGATGCGAAAGGGGTTTCGCACCGAGGCGGTATCATTGTTCGCAAGAACAAGGGTATCATAAAACATCCCCGGACTGGCGGAGGGTATAAATTGGATTATGAACTCCGATGAATCTCCTGAAGGGATCGAATACGGGAACATGGCGGGAGTAATGAGTGAAAAACCCTGAGTGCCTCGGGCAAACATACCCGATGTAATGTTAAGCGCACTACCGCCCATGTTATGGATAATTACTGTATCAAACGTGCTTGTTTGGCATAAAAGAGCCGGAATCATTGATTGTTGCAATGCCCCTATGACCGGCGGCGTAACTCCTCGCGCACCAGAAACAAGAGCAGTAAATTGTCCGCAATCTGGTGAATAGACGAAATTCAATGTATCCATATATGCACTGTCTTTCCCCGGATCGTCGAAGCGCAAAGTAACGAGTGAGAAATCACCGGGGGCAAGCGTTACCGGTAACCCTCCGACAACAACAAATGGAGCAATACCGTTGAAGTATGCCGCCGAAATAGTCACTGTGGATGCACCCGTATTTTTGATATATTGGCTTTTTATAATTGGGAACTGTGAAGATTGATATTCCCCGAAGTTGATTGACGATGCTGATAACCTAACGATACTATTTACACCATTGAGAATAATCTGCCACGGATTATGCCCCAAAATCGTATCGTTGTTATAAATCAACACAGTGTCGCTCACCGAGCCGTTTATAGTAGAAGATGAAAAGCCAACAATGAAGTATGCTGAATCACCAGACGATATTGAGAACGAATCAGCCGAAGTTGTAGGAGGAAAATAATATCCTATATCTCTGTTCAATAACGTAATTGAATCTATCGCTAACGGAGCTAATCCAATATTGTCTATGTATATTGTATCCAATCGAACAGAATCACACGTCAAAGCGCCGAACAAGCTCTGTTTAGATGATTCGATGATCGGCACCCCTTGTCCGTAATTCCAATTCAATATATATGCTGTTTCTGTCTCGGCTCCTGTTGAAGCGGAAAAACCAACCCACGCTTTTCCATTGTTAAGATTCAGAAGTGAATCAATCTTAACATGCACTGTAAGGACAGGTATTGTTAAATTATCTATGAATATTTGCATTGAATCCGGTACATATAATATTTTTGCCGTATGGATGCTATCATTTACCAAACGGGGTATATTTGTTGTATAACCAAGAGAGAATGATATATCAGCGCTATTGGGAGCGGTACCGGCACTTTGTACACTTACAAAATTATTGTTGGGGTCTCCACCATTTTGATATGTGTCAAACTTAATCGCAAGACTATTAGGAATGCCTGAGAAACCGATGTTTTGGCCCGCACCCGACCCAATTGCATTGATATCGTCATTCTGAATTACAAAGGCAAATCCATCAGCGGGGTTTTGGTTGGCGGGTAGAATAAGTTGGAACTGAAATGTTGTTTGAAAACCATCCTGTACTTCTTGTTGGGCTGAGTCCCAAACGGCGCTGATTTGTCCATCAAGCTCTTTTACAGTTAAACGTATTTTATTGGTGTCTTGAATAGCATCACCCAAGAAATTCAAGTTTTTAACTGAGCTAAAGTCAGGAAAATAAATTTGCGCTTTCACCGGTGTGTTTATCAGCAATAATATAATGATAAATATGGTGAGCACACTTTTGCTTCCCCAAATCCGTTTGGACATCAGGCAGAATACCTGCGAAGTAAATAGAGAGTCTCGACGGCTATTCATGAATAGATTATATCAAAATATTATAATGATGCCCCTTTGTACTCTAAGGGTTTTTATCAACTAAATTACCCTTTTTTGTCAATAATTCCTTTGTTGAATTCAATACCATTTCCACTGAAAGGTCGTGAATACACTTAAACTGTTCATCCGCCGAGCGATAACAGGTTAGAGGCTTAGGTGAATAATAGAAGCAAGGACGACATTCAATATCTGTATGAACTATTTTATATTTGGTTCTCCACGGATGTACATATGTTTCATTTGTGGGACCAAAAATACCTAACGTTGGAAGTTGCAGTGCGCCCGCAATATGCATGAGAGCCGAATCGTTTGATACAAATATATTGCATCGTTTCATAATTGCAATTGACTGCATCAAAGAATCAGTACGAACAACAACACCTTTACGATCCATCCGGTTATTAATCGTTTCTCGTAATTCTGTTTCTTCGGGTCCCCCAAAAAGAAGAATACGGGCGTTATATTTATCAATAAGTGCGTTCCCGAGTTGGGTGAATTTTTCCGGCTCCCAGCGACGTTTAAGATGGTTTTTAAAAATCGCAGTCCCAGCATGGATGCCAATTACAAGATCAGCACCTGATATGTTTTGCTCTTGGAGCCAATGTTTGCTCCAATCTTCAAAATCTTGGGTGATTGTCAATTGTAGTGGAGGAATTTCAGAATTATTGATTCCGAAAAACTCAAGTAAGTTGTAGTTTTCCTCTACACAATGGAGAGAATCGTCTTCACGAATTCTACAATTCAGAAGCCACCCCAGATTCCTCTTATCCCTACGGAGATATTGAATACCCATGCGTTTTGGGGCACCGATGAGATAGCTTATAATGTTATATTCACGTCGGTTTTGTGGATATATATTGATACACACATCGTATTTTTTTCGCAGCGAAATAACAAAATTTAAAGATTTTATCCACGAAGCGTTTATAAAGTCCCAATAAATCACATTACTGATATCCTTATTTGCGACAAGGATTTCCTTTGTACCCCTGAACATGCACAACACGTCAATTTGTGCATCCTGATATCTTTCCCGTAACGTATGAATAGCAGGTGTTGATAATAACGCATCACCTATACCCGGCAGTGCAATAATCAACACTCTCATCCTTCTTTTCTCCTCATAGAAAGGAAACCGAATGCAAGTATGGATAGAAGCAGCACCCCGCCGGATATATACGCGCCGATTTTAAATGAATCGGGCTCGTCACGGAAAACGACTTCATGTGTCCCTTTCGCCAATGCGACTGCACGCAGACACGAATTGGCGCGGAGCACCTCTGCCGGTACACCGTCAACATAGACTTTCCAATCGGGATAAAATATTTCACTCGTGAACAGGATGCCGTTTTCACTGGTCTCGGCTTTGATGCGTATTTCGTTCGGCGTATAGTTCGTAACCTGCACGTTAGAAACCGGATGAGCAGACGTGTCGGGCAGCGCGACCCCCGGGTCTTTATCGAGATAGAGAATGTGGCGATAATCGTAATCTTTCATCAGCGCATGCACGATGCCGCTGTCATCCAAAACGCGCGCCTGATAAAACATACATGCACGCGGCAGATACCCCGAGCGCTCCGCAATACCGGCTGTCTGGCGTGCAGAATCTATCGAAATGCGATAGCGAACGTTCATGACATCCTCCTGCGCCTCTTGGGAAAACATGACCGGCATGTGTTGCTGCAGGATGAGAGGATTATATCCTTCAATGAGAGAAATATGGTCAACAGGTCCCTGATTGCGCTCCATCAGCATGTATTGCGGGCTGCGCATACGCACCCGGAAAAGCTGATCGCGCGATTCATCGCGTAGTTTTTTGATGATAAGCGGCGTTTTATTGTACACCGTTTTTGGGTCGTTCGTGCCGTCGTTATACCCGGCGCCGAAAATCAAAAAGTCGGCGCTCGTAAGAACAATCATGCCGATGATGACTGCGTTCGCCGATGCGATTTTGGCGCGGAGCATCCACACAAGGAATATCGCCGCCGCCCACAGAAATATAAATAACCATACCTGACCATTCACCCCGTCAACAAGCTTTTCAGGAACGTCGAACATCGAACTTCCGAGCGCAATAAGAAGCACACCCAGCCCAACGCCAATGGCAAGCCAGCGCCACAAAAATGTTTTCGCCGCCTGTGCCGCAATATTTTCGCCTGTGAGATAATCGAATCCCTTTCCGGCAAATATTGCCGCCGCAAACGTGAACAGGTACATGATGCGGGCGGGATTGCGGAACTTTGCGAAAAGCGGTATTTGATAAAATAACGGAAAAACGAAGAAATTACTCCCAAGCGCAAACGCAAGCGCAAACGCGGCTATAATAAACAGAAACAGCCGGTGCGGCGCGTCTTTACCGCGCACCGCGCCTATCACTGCAAGTACCAACGGAAGAATACCGATATAGCAGCATGTTTCCCAATAATTATAATATTCGCCTATCCAAAACGGCAGGCTTGGGCGGACGGACGCTTGGGAAGTTCCGAAATATTTTGGAATGATAACCGTCAAGAGTTGCTGCCATTGCAACGAGCCAGTGGCGGCGAATTCGAATGACGATTCGGCGCGAATGGCGAGCGCGGCAATCTCCTGCGCCGGCAAATATTGCACCGCCCACAACCCAACGGCGATGATCGCAAGCAATGACGAGCGAAGGGCAAGAACGAGCACTTTTTTTACATCGCTGGATTCTTTCCATTCCCGAACCATCATCGTAACGGCAAGAATGCCCAGCGCAAAGAACGTATAAAGCGTAATCTGCGGATGCCCCGCAAGAAATGAAACGCCCAACAGCAGACCGCCCAATATGAACCACCTTGTTTGGCGAACGCGCGCGCCGCGCATCATCGCAAAAAATACCCACGGCAGCCACGCAAATTGAAATATCATACCCTGATGTATCTCGTGGACGAGCATGATACCGGAGAAGCCGAACGTTATCCCCGCGAGCAGCGCCGCCCAGCCGCTTTGTTTCAATTCGTTCCGGCAGAGGAAGTACATGCCGAATGCGGCAAGCCAATAATGGGCAACGATGAAAAACTCTATCCAGTACGAGCCGAGCGATCCCGTCCCGATAAAAAACGTTAGGAGCAAATTCGTGGGGTACAGCACCGCCGTTTGAAGCGCGGCAAAAAATGGCATGCCGCAAAACGTATAAGGATTCCACAGCGGGAATATCCCGTGGCGCAGGCAGTCTGCGGCAAAAACCCTGTACGGAATTTCCTGCTCCATCAAATCCTCCCACGGGTATGCCCCCCCAAGGAGAATTTTAAAAAACATAATAGCGGTAAGCGCCGCAAAAAACACGGCGGCGTGCCACGATTGAATTTCCCATGACGACATGGTCGGCTTCGGATTTGCGACGCTAACCGGGCCGTTACGCATGATCCATTATTTTAAAAGACATTACAAAAAATGAAGGTTACAATATCAGGCATAACAAAAAGCGTGGAGTTTTATCAACTCCACGCTTCCTAAAATACTGAAATATTCCTTGCGGACAATCTCCTACTTGGGCATGTCCATTGCGGTATCCTTCGCGGAGGAATCCAGCGGCAAACCGGCTTTCCGGCGCATTTCGTTTATCTGCAGGAGGAAATTTTGTTTAGACAAATTCGCGTTTTGGTCGTTTGCATTTCCAATAAATGCAAGCGCTTTTTGTGCAACGGCTATACCTTCGGTGTATTTTCCTTGTTTTTGGTCGTCCTTAACCTGCAATTCGTATATCTTTTGCTGAATATTCCGCTGTGCTTCCGGTGAGCCCTGAGCCTGCGGAAGAAGGCTGTTAAGCCGTTCGATGGCGTCGCCATATTCTTCGCGCATCTCGTACATATCAATCACCATTTGAATCGGCGGGAAACGCCTGTCCGCTTCGCCCTGCAAGCCGGGAATATCCATTAGGTCATTGCAGACATCAATCGTGTATTTGGAATATTTCCGGAAATTTGTCGAGTCGCCAATCTCCTGATAGAGCATCGCAGTTTTATACAGAAGCTCATACGGCATCGGGAACAATTCGTGCGGAATTTTTTCATTCATCATATTCAGCACGGAATCGGCTTCGGCATTATCCGGTTTTCCTTTATAGAGCGCATTGTTTGCAAGCGTCAGGAACGATGACCTGTACGTCGAAAGCATACGGCGGTGCACCTCGTCCATATACAAATGGGGGTTGTTGAGATTGCGGAACCGGAAGCCGTAGTGCGGCTCGTTATATCCTTTATCCGGCTCGTGCATGAGATTTTGTTCCATGGCGTATTCGTCAATAGATTCCATGCCGTTGCGGGAGCGCGAGGCGACAGGGATGAGGCGTTCCGCCAGCCCTTCCATCCGTGTATAATCGCTAAGACCAACGTATCCGTTCGGGGAGCATGTTACAGACCAATAAATCGGTCTTTTCCAGCCTTGTTCCGCATTTGTTTTCACAATATCGAACACCAATTGATCGGCGGTGCTAAAAAATTTCTGTGGTTTTCCACCAACAGGGTAAGTCATGCTGGGTGAATACGTAAATCGTATCGCGGGATGTGCAAGCAACGTCGAATCGTTCGTGTAATTCGCCATTGTATCCCGCGGCACGGGCAGCGTCACCTGATGAGCTTCGCCCGGTTCGGGATAGAACCCGTCCGGAGAGTCTTCACCCTTGTCTAATTTATCCTGCGAAATACTTATCGGACAAACGTCCGTTCCCCATGGACGTTCATTTTTCAATTGGTTTACGTACCACGCCGTCTGCCCCAACGAAAGGTTTGCAATCCGAATATCCCTGCGCACGCCGACAACGTCCTGAAGATACCACAACGGGAATGTATCATTATCACCTTCCGTAAAAAGTATCGCGTTCGGCGCACAACTTTGGAGAATATTATAGGAATAATCCCACGGGAGATAGTTGCCGTTGCGATCATGTAATTTCCAACCGCCGACAGCCATATTTACGTCAACGACTATCAATAAAACAGCGGCGACGCCAAGCGCCGGCACGAACATACTCGACCCACGCGCACGATATTTTTCCTCCATCCATTCGAAAATTGCAAGCGCGCCGAATCCAATCCACATCGCATAGATGAAAAATGATCCGACGTAGAAATAATCGCGCTCACGCGGCTGAGCATCCTGCTGGTTTTGCACCAACGTTGCCACTATTCCCATCACAAGAAACCCGGCAAGCCATACAAGCCCCATTTTCCAATCCCGCTTGAAATGCCATAACATACCCAAAATACCCAGCAAAAATGGTATTCCAAAGAACCGTATAGGGAAGATATTATCGTAGGATGAAGAGAACCACCATTGCTTCAGATCTTTCTTGGCGTCGGGTATCACTGCAAGTTTGAAGCCGGCAGGCGCATCTTGCACGTCGCCCGCGCGCCCGATGAATTGCCAATTGAAGTACCGGATATACATGTGCTCTACTTGATATTTCCAAAAGAATTGCCAATCGGATTTATATTTCGTTTTGTCCCACGTCGCTGCGTGCATCGGCTCGTGATCATACCGTCTCGGCGTTATCAGCGGTGTATTGCCATATTGCTCGCGGGAGAGATATTTCGTCAACGCCTTGAAGTTATCCGGTTGATTTTCATTCAAGGGCGGATTCGCATTTGAACGAAGGAGGACGATGGTAAAGGTCATGTAGCCCATCAGGACACACAAAAACGAGAGCGACGCCAGACTCCAGAGAGGATTTTTCTTCTCTTTCCGCGACCACCAGAAAAAATAAACGATACCGAGTATGACCAATACCGCGAGTATGGGCATTGCCGGGCTATCTTGAATAAATGGGACAGTATTTCCGGCGTCGTCCGTTGTTTTGAATAATGGCATCTTGCCCCCCAACATCGTGGGCAGCCACAGAACAATACCCGGATATATACTGATGAACATCACGACCGCTACGCCGCACATCACGAGAAAACTCATCACATTAAGTTGGTACTTGCGGAAATATATGATCATTACCACCATGAAGAGCGGCAGGATGGTAAACATATAAAGAGTCGTGCCAAGACCGAAGCAATACGCAATCAGCAAAATGTACCGTTCATTATTCGGCTCATCGGCATGTTTGTACCATTGAATCGCAAGCCAAATTTCCAATGCGATAAGGCACATACCCGGCGTATAGATTTCTGTTTCGACGCTGTTAAACCAGAAACTATCCGAAAAGGTAAACGCCAACGCCCCAATTGCGGACGCACCGAAAACAAGGAGCATGTCGGTGGTGGTCTCTATTTTTTTACGCCACATAAGGATAATGTCCACAGATATGAGGTAAAACAACCCCACGCTGAGCGCACCCGTAACAACACTGAGCATATTAGTCCGCCATCCGGGATCTCCGATTGGAATCATCTGGCAAATCCGGCAGAGGAGCATAAAAAGCGGGACCCCCGGCGGATGGTTTATTTGCAAAGCGATTGCCGCGGCAGCGTACTCGCCGCAATCCCAAAATGGCACGCTCGATTGGCAGGTAAGCGTAAGCTGTATCAATGAGACGAGGAACACCGCTCCCGCGATGAACCAATTGAGTTTTTTAGTTTCCATGCATAATGGTAATGTCGCGTAAAAAAGCCAGCGTCAGCGTATCGCACCAAAGATATCCCTTGGGAGTGCACCGGATACGATCGCCACCGTTTGGCGTTAAAAGCCCGGAATCGGTGAAGGATGAGATTTCACGCGCATAACGGGAAAAGAAGTCGAAACTAAACAATTCTTGGAATCGCCGCAACGAAATTCCGTTGCTGCGTAAACCGAGTGAAATATACTCCACCATCGCTTGCTCCTGTGTGATTTTTTCTTGATTCCCGACTGGAAGGGTGTTATCACGAACGGCGTTCATATATGAGGCAAGATTTGAAATATTCCACCGGCGTTCGCTTTTCCAATAGGAATGCGCCGAAGGACCGAACGAGAGATATTCGCCGCATTGCCAATAATTCATGTTATGCCGGCAGGTATAGATTGCATCATTTATTGAATTCTCATTTGAGCGATTCCCTGCAATGGCTAACACATTGTTAACGTTCCTGCGGACAGATCGCGGGCGTGCAAAATTTGACACTTCATATTGTTCGTACCCATGCGCACATAAAAATTCACTCGTAAAGAGCGAAAGTTCGGCGTCTAATTCTTCGTCAATCGGCGTCACTTCTTTGTGTTGTAGCTGTGTGTACAGCGGCGTTCCTTCTTCATAGATAAGGCTATACGCGCTTATGTGTTGCACGTCGAGCGAGCACGCTTGCTGAAGCGTGAATTCCCATCGTTCCCGCGTGTGCATTGGAAGTGCGAACATTAAATCAACGTTGATATTTTCAAATCCCGCCGTCTTCGCAAGAGCAACCCCCTCGCGCGCCTGCTCCGCGTTATGGATTCGCCCGAGAAACGCCAATTCATCGGCATGGAACGACTGCACACCGAAACTCAGCCTGTTCACGCCAAGCGATTTATATCCACAGAGTTTTTCGGAATCAATAGTCCCGGGGTTGCATTCCATCGTTATTTCCGCGTCGGCAGCAATAGAGTAATTCCGATGTAACACAGCGAAAAGGCTCTCCAACTGCGCAGGCGTCATAAGCGAAGGCGTGCCGCCCCCCAGAAAAACAGAAGAGAATGTGCACGCGGGCTTCGTTATTCCAGCAACCATATCCATCTCTTTGCACACGGCATTGAGAAATTCATCCATTAACGATGTCTTTTCAATTGAATAGAAATCGCAATAGATACATTTCTTTTCGCAAAATGGAATATGAATGTATAAGCCGGGCATAAATTAGGTTTTCAATACCGTTTCTTCCTTTTTTTATTTTTTAAACTCTAAAATCATTTATCTAAAAACTCACGCTTAAAGTTCAAATTATCCAAATCCCAATGAAATAGACGGCTCCATCGAATAGAAGAAATTATCTTCGGAAATTCAAGGTATTGATCCCACGAGAGATAAATAATCATCGCCTGTCCAACGATATTTTGTTCCGGCACAAAGCCAAAGTATCGCGAATCCTCGCTTCTATCGCGGTTATCGCCCATCATGAAATAATAATTGCGCTGGACGGTATAAGAATCGGCGGGCTTATCGTCTATATATACTATATTTTTCTGCAATGATGGCGTATGCCCTTCGCGTTTGATAAACATTTCCCACGCATTAAAATTCGCTGGTGTCAACGTAATGATATCGCCTCGCGCCGGTATCCGGAGTGGGCCATAGTTATCATGATTCCACGGTGCGCCGGGAGGGAAGATAGGTTCGGGTTCCATTTCGCCTTTTTTCATCGGCTCACGGTCGAGGTATTTCATGTGTGGCGGTGTGTAGAAGGTCTTACCATTGACTGACAATATTTTATCGCTCACCACAATCGTATCGCCGGGGGTGCCGACGCATCGCTTGATATAATTCGTCACTTCCGGCGACTCCAATTCGTTATGATTCCCGGGAAAAATAAAAACAACAATGTCGCCGCGCTGCGGAGGGCGCATGGCGGGAAGGGTGAAATAAGGAAGACGGAAATCCGTGAACGGTATATTCATCGGACTTTTAGCACCGTAAATGAATTTATTGACAAGGAGAAAGTCGCCTTCAAGCAGCGTATTTTCCATAGAGCCGGAAGGAATGTGAAAAGCCTCAACGACAAACGTCTTCAGAAAGAGAGCCGCGATAATAGCGAAGAGAATTGCTTCAACAAGCTCCATTGTCCGATCTTTTTGCGGCGGCAGATTCCCTTTCATCCGTGTGCTTTTCTCTTTCGGCGCAGGGTTCGGAGACGTGTTTGAATTTATCATTGTCCGCGCCCGGGCGGAGTAATCTTTTTTCTCAGGCTGTTTGCTCATGCGTATAAAATAGTGTTGTATATCTTCCTAATCCGATGCAATAATCTATTGAGAATGACTTAGCCAACGGAAAAACATTACTCAGGAAACTTCCCGATTCGATTCCATCGTACGGAAGCAATCTTCTGGAAGATATCCGATACCGGAATTTCAGGATCCCAAGACCAATAGAGGAACATCGGCTGTCCGACAATATCGTCGTCTGGTACAAAACCCCAAAAGCGCGAATCTTCGCTATTATCCCGATTATCGCCCATCATAAAATAGTAATTGCGTTGGACAATATATTTCGTTACCGGCTTATCATCAACATACGCAATGTTGTTTCGTAAATCTGTTGTATGCCCCTCGCGCTGAATAAAAATAGACCATTGAGGAAAATCCTGCGCGGTTAACGTTACAGTATCGCCTTTTTTGGGGATTTGCAAAGGTCCATAATTATCAGGATTCTGATGGATTCCGCGCGGGAACATTGCCGAAAGCGCTAACCCTTTGGGATACGTTGAAGGATTGATAAATTGCATCCCCGGATATACCGGGAATTTCTCGCCATTGACGTAAAGCCCTTTGTCGCGCACTTCAACAACGTCACCGGGCGTCCCGACGCAACGTTTTATAAGATATCGCGAATCATCCGATTGCAATTGATCCCTATTCCCCGGATATGCAAACACAACAATATCTCCGCGTTTTGGGTCGCGCAACGCTGGGAATAACGTTACACGCGGCAAGTGGATATCGGTGAACGGAATGTTTGGCGGAGTCTTGACGCCGTAGAGGAATTGATTGACAAATAGATAATCCCCAACGAGAAGTGTTTTTTCCATCGAGCCGGTCGGAATCGTATAAGGACCCGCGATGCAATTTTTTATAAGAAGAACGGATATAAGGATAAAAAGCACTTCTCCGGCAAAATTGCGCAATCGAATGCTTTGAGGAGGAATCGCCTTTGTCGAACCCGGCACTAATGCAGGCACATTTTTCGCTGATTTATGTTTGCTCATGTTGCTTGTATGTATTTTTACAAGATGTGTGAATAAAACCGATTATATAACAACCGCTTTTGAAAATCACCCGCTTCGTGAAGATTGTGCTGATTCAACGAAGTTCTCTATTTGGCTGAGTTCATGATTCGTTCATCCGAACATCCTCCTTCATCAATTCTTTTGCAGAGCGTTCAACTCTGCCATCGCTGCATCTACCTCATCAAGTGTATTATAAAAATGGGGAGCGATACGGATGCCCGAACCCGCGCGGTAATCAACAAAAATTCTTTTTTCAATGAGTGCACGGGACGCGCGCTCGGCATTCGGCATGTTGATGGTAATCGCCCCGCCGCGACGCCTTTCATCGCGCGGGGAATTGACGATAAACCCGTATTCGTCGGCGCGCGTGATGATTCTCTCCGTTAATTGCAGGGAAGCCGCACGGATATTTTCAATGCCTATCTCGCGGAAAAGTTTCAGCGCGGGGATCGCCGTATAGATGCTGGGCATCTGCGGGCTGCTCGTGAGGAAACGCTGCATACCGGCGTTGTATTCCATTTCCGGCTCGAATGCGAAGGGGCGCTCATGCCCAAGCCAGCCACGAATGACGGGTTTCAAGCGAGAAAGGATATCCTTACGCACGTATAAAAACGTTGCCCCGGGTCCGCCGCACAGCCATTTCAAAACGCCCGTAGCAAGGATATCAACGTTCAATTTTTTCACGTCTATCGGCACAGTGCCGCACGCCTGGTACGAATCAAGGAACACCATAGCCCCCTTTGCATGCGCGGCATCTATGATTGCTGCGGCGTCCTGAATATATCCGCTCCGGAAATACACATGTGAGATTGGAAGCATAAGCGTCTCTTCGTCAATCGCGGAAATTATCTGCTCCGCATCCACGCCAATGCCGTCATTACTTTTAATAATTTCCACGCGCGCGCCGTACGACCGCATTCCCTCCCAAAGATATTGCAGCGACGTAAAGTGCATATCGTCGAGAATAATCTTATTCCGCTTTTGCCGCAAATCGAAACAACTTGCAATTTGCGCTGATGCGACGGTGATGTTATGAACGACGCCGATTTCATCCGGTTCGGCGTTGATGAGCGGCGCGAACATTCCCGCAACCTCGAATATTTTTGGGAACCATTCCTCCCACGCTTCAACCCCTTCGGTTTTCCATAGGCGCGTATATTCCATTAATGAATCTTCCACGCCGCGCGGCATCGCGCCAAGAGAATTGGATATCAAATAAATACTGTCGGCAAGAATGGGAAATTCGCGACGGTATTTATGCGGATCAAGCATCGGCATTATACGTGAAACTCCGGGAATAAAAGCCGCTTATGCGATTCAATCGTGCTTTGCAAATACCCGACGCAAGCCGTCGTCGGCAGCTGTCCTTGCTCATTGAGCACCGTACCCGGCGAATCGGCAATAGCATGTGCCGTTGCCTGCACGTGCGCACCGCGCCACAGAATGAACGTTTCGTCAAATTTTTTCACTTCGTCTATCAACATTCGCGCGTCGCCTTCCGCCATCACAGCGGCGTTTTCAAGTGTTGATGCGTTAGTCGCGTGCAAAAGGAATCCGGAAACTTGTGAGCGCAATGTTCCCGACAGTGCCGCTTCCTTTTCAAGGTCGCGCAGCCGCTCGCCATATTTCTCGAAGAAAAGACGCAGCGTCATCCCGGCATCCGGGGTCTCCTCCCAGTAATATTTTTCGGTTCCATTCGCATCTCGTACTTTGCGAACACCTGCAAGTATTTCCAATTCCCTAAATTGGAACGATTGCGTTCCGCTTGCGGGAACGAGGGAATCTCTGAATTCACGAAACGCTTCAGGCGTCATCGTATCCATTATCTCAAATCCACGCGCCGTTAATGCAAGTATCTTTGTCACGCGGTGCAGATAATGAATCGCTTTGGTAACGTCGGGAACGCGTAATTGGGCTATCGTTGCACGAAGTTCAAAAATGAGCAACTTGAACCAAACCTCGAACGTCTGGTGAATCATAATGAACAGAGGCTCATCATGTGCGCCGGTGAGTGGACGCTGCGCGTTTAATATTTCATCGAGCGCCAAATATTCCCAATAGGAATTTGCCGGGGTGTCAGGCATGGAATGCATGGAAGAATTTGACATACCGCAATAATACGGAAATAATCTCTATCAATCTTCAAGCGAAAGCACGGCTAAAAACGCTTCTTGCGGCACTTCAACCCTGCCGATTTGTTTCATGCGCTTTTTCCCTTCTTTCTGCTTTTCGAGCAGTTTGCGCTTACGCGAGATGTCTCCGCCGTAACATTTCGCAAGCACGTTCTTGCGCATCGGCTTCACGACGTCGCGGGCGATGATCTTTGCGCCGATTGCCGCCTGAATGACAACCTCGAACATCTGCTTTGGAATGAGCTCCTTCAATTTGGAACAAAGTTTCCTTCCCCATTCGTACGATTTATCGCGGTGGACGATTGTGGAAAGTGCGTCCACGGGATCGCCGTTCAGTAAGATGTCTAATTTCACGAGATGTGATTCCCTGTCTTCGATGTACGTATAATCAAAGGAAGCGTACCCGCGGGAAAGCGATTTGAGTTTGTCGTAAAAATCGAAAACGACTTCGGCAAGCGGAAGTTCAAAATGCAAATCCACGCGCGTGGAGGTGATGTACGCCGTATTCTTATATACACCGCGCCTATCCATGCACAATTTTAAGATCGGTCCGATATACTCCGACGGCGTGATAATTTGCGCGCGGATGAACGGTTCCTCCACGTGGTCAATTTCAACGACGGCGGGCATCTTCGCGGGATTCTCCACCTCGATAACTTCGCCGTCGGTTTTCAACACCCGGTATTTCACATTCGGGACGGTATTGACGATTGTCTGATTAAACTCACGTTCAAGCCGCTCTTGCACAATTTCCATGTGCAGCAAACCGAGGAAACCGCATCGGAACCCGAACCCGAGCGCAGTGCTTGTTTCCGGTTCGTAGATGAACGAGGAGTCGTTCAATCGGAATTTGTCCAAAGCATCGCGTAAATTTTCGTAGTCCTCGCTATTGGCGGGGTAAATGCCGCTAAACACCATCGGTTTTACGTCGCGGAAACCGGCAATTGCTTCTGAAGCGGGGTTTGAAACAAGCGTGACCGTATCGCCGACTTTTGTTTTGCTCACGTCCTTGATGTTCGCGGTAAAATATCCCACTTCACCCGCCTTAAGCGAACCGGTTTGCACGCGCTGCATTTTCAGAATTCCGGCGTCCTCAACGAGATAGCGTTCGCTATTTGAAAAAAATTGTATCTGGTCTTTTTCTTTCAGCGTTCCTTGAAAAACCCGCACAAAGACGACGGCGCCGCGATAGGAATCGAAAACTGAATCGAAAATCAACGCTTGCAACGGCGCTTCGGCGTCGCCGACCGGCGCGCGGAAGCGCTTCACGACCGATTCGAGGATTTCATCTATGCCAATATTTGCCTTTGCGCTTGCAAGAAGAATGTCCTCCGGCGCGCATGAAATAAGATCAACGATTTCTTGCTTCACTTGTTCTATCATCGTTTGCGCGCTTGGCAAATCAATCTTATTCATCACAGGAATGATTTCCAATCCCGCTTCGATTGCGAGATAGACGTTCGCGATAGTCTGCGCTTCCACGCCTTGTGTTGCATCCACAACGAGAAGAGCGCCTTCGCACGCGGCAAGCGAGCGGGAAACTTCGTATGAAAAATCCACGTGCCCGGGTGTATCAATGAGATTAAGAATATAATCCTCACCGTCGGCGGCGTGGTACTTCATCTGGATTGCATGGAGCTTTATCGTAATGCCGCGTTCCTGCTCCAGCGGCATGTCGTCAAGAATTTGGTTGGTAGTGAATTCGCGAGCGGCGACCGTCCCCGTGCGCTCCAACAACCTGTCGGCAAGGGTGGATTTACCGTGGTCAATATGGGCGATGATGGAAAAATTACGGATGTTGTTCATTCAAAGACGGATCGAGAGCCCCAAAGGGAATGTGAAGCGCAAAGCGGTAAACTTTAAATTTAGTCAATTGGAGCGAGGGGGGCAAACCACAAGCCCATCCACCGGAGTTATAGATTCTCAGACAAGTCTCTGCAACTTGATTGATGAACATATTTGGTATTATTTTGCATATAGTACAGCGTTCTAATGCAGGCAATGTACGATTGAAAGAACCAAGAATGATATCGAAAGTTCTTATCTTAAACCAAAATTACGAGCCGATGAGCGTCTGCTCTGTTGAGAAAGCGGTCGTGCTTGTGTTTCTCGGCAAAGCAGAATTAATTGAGGCGCAACCCGGAAGATACCTTCATTCGGTTTCGCGCAAGGTCCCGATGCCAAGCATCGTACGGCTTTCGGTGTATATCCGTATCCCCTACCGCGTCATACTTTCGCGAAAGAATATTATTCGGAGAGATAACTTTCGATGCCAGTATTGCGGCGAAGGCGGTTTGCCGTTGACTATTGACCATATCATACCGCGCTCCCGGAAAGGCGAAGACTCATGGGAAAATCTCACCACCGCATGTGTAAAATGCAATAATCGTAAAGGAGATCGGACGCCCGATGAAGCAAAAATGCCATTACTTCGCAAGCCGATGCGTCCAAACCACGTCTTTTTTATCCGGCACTTCGTCGGGACAATTGACGATGGATGGAAGCCATATCTATTCATGCATTAGCATAGCCTTATGCTTTCAATCATGGAATTGAAAATCGAACGTTTGAGTATTGGGGATTGGCAACGAGGTTTGGAAAATGTCAGAATCTTTTGGGAACACCCCCCAAGTGAGAAAAAAATAAAATCCTTTTTAGCGAAAGACACCAACGTGTTCGTCGTTGCCGAACTTGACGGCAAACAAGTGGGGCAGGTTATAGGTTATATATTGGAACGATGGGATAGCCACCCGCCAATGTTTTTTATTTATACGATTGACGTTGCCCCACATGCCCAACGAAAGCGCATTGGCACGCGAATGATCGAAAAAATTCGCGAAATTTGGCGCATGAAAGGTTGCGGCATTGCCTTTGTTTTTACGAATGCAGAAAATCCCCCGGCAATGGAATTTTATAAATCTACCGGGGCTATCCGCCCCAACATGGATGACGTTATGTATGACTATATTGAGGGGGAGCCATACTGATTGCGATTTATGAAGTACTCCGGTCTTGCTTTGTTACCTGCCCTCCGTATCGTAAATTTGCACCGCAAGTTCATTCAATAATAATTCTATACCCTCTTTTACGTGAATAACACGGCACAACAACGCAAACGTATCCTAAGCGGGATGCGCCCGACAGGCAAACTCCACCTTGGTCATCTTGTCGGCGCATTGGATAATTGGGTTTCGTTGCAACACGATTACGAGAGTTTTTTTTTCGTCGCCGATTATCACGCATTGACAACGAACCTCGTTACGTCAAATATCGAGGATGATTCGCGCGATATGGTTTTAGACTGGCTCGCGGCTGGGATTGAACCTGCCCATTCACCAATTTTCCGGCAGTCGCAAATCAAAGAACATGCCGAGTTGTTCCTCATCCTTTCGATGTTGATTTCAACTTCGCGGCTTGAACGCAACCCTACGTTAAAGGAACAGGTTCGCGATCTTGCCCAAGGCTCAATATCGTACGGGCATCTCGGTTATCCCGTGCTTCAGGCGGCGGATGTATTGATATATAAAGCTGATTGCGTGCCAGTCGGCGAAGACCAAGTTCCGCATTTAGAGTTTTCTCGTGAACTTGCGCGCCGCTTTAATGCACAATATGGTTCAATATTCCCCGAACCGGAGCCAAAACTTACGCTGTTTCCACGGGTTCCCGGGCTTGACCGCAACAAAATGTCTAAATCTCTTAATAACGGTGTTTTATTGAACGACGAGCCGGAAACGGTGAAAACGAAACTCCGCGGCGCAATTACGGATGAGCTAAAAGTCCGCAAAAACGATCCGGGGCGTCCGGAAGTATGCTTGATATATACATACCATAAAATATTCAATCCGGCTGAAGCACCGGAGATTGAAATAAATTGCAAAAGCGGCGCACTCGGATGCATGGAATGCAAGCAAAAATGCGGCGCGAAAATAAACGAACGCCTTGCGCCGATCATCGAGAAGAGAAAGGAAATCGAAGCGCAGCCTCATCTCGTGGGCGAGATTCTCGCCGACGGCGAACGCCGCGCCCGGGCAGTGGCTCAAGCAACAATGGAAGAAGTCCGTTACGAAATGAAGATGGGATAAGGATTACATAATGTTTGCACAGCAATATCAAATAAAACTTTGGAATTTTGAAGGTCCGTTCGATTTGCTCCTGTTTCTCATCAAGCGCGACGAGATAAATATTTCCGATATTCCCATCGCAAAACTGGCGCAGGAATTTTTGGATTACGTTCGCGTGATGCAGATGCTTGATCTTGAACTTGCCGGTGAATTTATCGTTACGGCGGCAACGTTAATGCAAATCAAGGTACGCATGTTGCTGCCAAAGGCGGAAACCGATGCAGAAGAGGAAGACCCCCGCGCGGAATTGGTACGCCGTCTGCTTGAGTATAAAAAATATAAAGAAATGGCGGAATCGTTTGGGGTATATGAACAGGAACAGAAAAGCGTCTATTACCGCCAGTATTTTGCAGATGATGTAAAAACGGCGGCTGAAGAAGACCTGCACGAAACGCTTTTGAAAAACGTATCGCTCTTTGACCTCGTTGCTGCATTCAAGCGCGCCCTCGATAAGGCTCCGCAGGCGCCATCAATCCACACAGTGGAAACGCTGCCGGTTACAATAGAGGAACAATGCGAATTTATTCTTGGCGAACTTACGTGGCGTCCGCAGTTTTCATTCTCCGAATTGGCGGCGCACATGGCGAAAATCAGGATTGTGGTTACATTTCTCGCTTTGCTTGAATTAATCCGTACAAAAATGGTCGCGATCCGCCAGCCGGAGCTGTTCGACGATATTCTTATATACAAGCAATAACAACGCCGGCACGAACCATGAAAGAAACGATTACATGATGAAGAAAAAGTATTCATATTCTTCAATCGAAGACGTTAAGCGCATCATCGAAGCCCTCGTGTTCGCATCCGATGAGCCGCTCTCGCCAAAAGCTCTCCGCCTTCTTATCGAAGGCGATGCACCGCGAAAGAAAGAAAAAATATCGGAGGATACCGGGAACGGAGAAGATGCGCCTCTTCCAACTTCGGCAGAAAGCGGCTCATTGCCGGAGTCTTCCGTAGAATTAGAAGAGCCTGAATACAACGAAGCCCGCAGCCTGAATGGTGAAATTGAAGAAGAAATTGAACCAAAAGACGGCGACGAGCTTGAATTGAACGCGAAAACAATACGTCGTGCAATTGGAGCCTTGAATGAAGAGTATGAAAACCATGGGAATGCGTACCGGATAGTAGAGGTTGCCGGTGGATTTCAATTTGCCACACGCAAAGAATACGGTATCTATATTGCACGTTTATCAAAAGATAAAACCCGCCGCCGGCTCTCACAGGCGGGATTGGAAGCTCTTGCCATCGTTGCATACCGCCAACCGGTTACAAAGCCGGAAATTGAGTCCATACGCGGAGTCAATTGCGATGAAGTTATCCAATCATTATTGGAAAAAGACCTTCTTGCCATCACCGGTAGAGCGGAAAGCGCTGGCAGACCTCTCCTTTTTGGCACAACAGATGCATTCCTGAAGTATTTCGGGCTTGCAAGTTTGAAAGACCTCCCCCGTCCACGCGAAATAGAAGAACTCTTGGAAGCGGAACGCGCGCTTCCCGAACAAATCATTATGGAAATCCCCTCAACTGAAAACGTTCAAGAAATCGAAGGTCACCTTGCTCCCCAGCACAAATTTGCCGATGTGGATAGACCTGCCGATGACCTGCTGTTCATAAATGGCGGATTAGAAGATGAATCCCTTTCCTCCTCCACCGAAACTGACGTACAAGATCAAACTATCAACGAGGAAGACTCAGAAAACATTTGACAGACTTTCGCCGTCAACACCTCGTTATTCTTTAGGAAATAAAAATGGCTCGGTTTTCACCGAGCCATTTTTATTTACAAGCCCTAATTCAATAACAGCTTACTTCACCACTGTCATCATCATTCGCTTCATGTTCTCACCGGAGCGTAATTCATAGAAATACGTTCCTACGGGGAGACTTGTCGCATCGAAAGACGTCGTATAAACGCCCGCAGCTTCATTTTCGCGGACGAGTTGTTTCACTTCACGACCAAGTCCATCAAACACGGTAAGAGTCACAAATGAATTTTCAGGAATCGAATATTCGACTGTTGTTGCGAATGTAAAAGGATTCGGGTAATTCTGCAACAACGCGAATGAGGTTGCAGTTAAATTCTCCTCACGAACGGAGCTCGGATTCGGCGCCAAAAACGACATTATCGTGACTGTGTCAAATCCTTGCGGACCGCATCCAAATCCAGAACTGGTCGAATTATTATTACCCCATGGAATCACAAACACGAGCGTATCCCATGTTCCGTTGCTTTGCGTTGCCTTGTGATAAATGCCGATGCTATCCGTTGTCGTTACGACATCCGGGAAAGGTAATGCAAGGCTGATTTGCCATTCACCTGGGAGCACACCTGTCGGTTGAATAAACACAGGCACATTACCGGTATTGTTTAATACAATATACTTTGTCAACGGTGAATTATAGGGGATTGTGTCTATAATTGTTTTCTGTTTTGTAACGAGGAAGCCTTCTAGCCCGTCGGTAATAATTGTAAAGGTTTTGAGAGTCGTATCAAATGAATTATTCGTCATACTCATCGTTATCGTGTCCATGCCGTAATGAGTTGGCGTATATGTAACATAAACCGTTATATTCCCACCCGGAGGAACTGTTACGTTTGCTTTCGGTAATGACGTTGTAATATCTGATGCAGCCGAGCCTAAAATGACAAGAGGCGTATCAATAGTCATTGACAGCGTTCCTGTATTGGTTATGATAACGCTATCCTTCATAGGTGCGCACTGAACAGTATCCGTAAAAGCAAAACTTGACTTATTTGCAGCAAACAGACGAACGCCACCGATTCCGCCAAGCGTTACGGTAATCGTCGGATTTGTCCGCGTGTTAGTCGTAAAAATTAATGTGCCGCTCTTCGCACCGCCGGAAGTCGGTTTGAACATGACAAGCATGCTATCGGAACCGCCCGGGGCAATGGAATGGCTTATTGACCGTAATATCACGTAATCCGTATTTTCGGACAACACGGGCGTTCCAACTTCAAGAATTGCGTCAATGCCCGGACGTCCGCTGTTACGGACATAAACGGTACCTGTATCTGATGCGCCATTAATCGGAACGATTGTGGTGCCAAACAACGAGGACGGCGATGATTCAACGTTCGCTTCGCCGCTACTGCCTAAGAGTGATACCGTAAATGACGGTGTGTCTATCGCATTACTGAAAATATTTAATGTTGCAGTGAATCCCAAACCTTCATCAGCCTCACCAAACGACAACGGTTTAAATTTGACCGAAATGGAATCCGTTGCCCCGGCGGCAATAGAGCCCGGTGAACGAATGATAGTATAATCGCCTGCGGAACCACTTGTTGAAGTAATTGACGTTGAAGTAATTGACAAAACCGACGTTCCAAAGTTTGTAATTTTAACAGACTGCACAGCCGAGTCAGTAGGGCTATATGACAATATTGTCGTGCTGAACAATGTGTTTGGCGTCGCAGTGAACCGAGGCACGCTGATTTTGCCATGACGGATTTCCGCAACTCCCGAATTTGCCGTGCTAAGCGTCCATGCGTCAATGCGGCTTGTGAGTTTTGCAATAATGCGATTATAATCCGTCCCTGTATTCATCGAGTCAATCGCCAGCCATAAACCGCCGCCGTTCTGGGTGGCGAGAATCCGATTCCCCGGATATGGGGAGTCATTTAATCTATTGGTAACGGCAACTGCTCCCAATTGGGAGACCGCAATAATATCCTGCACGTCATTGAATTGTCCCGAAATCGTTGTATCCAAATTACAACCGCATGATGATGAATAATTGGAATTCGGAATCTTAATGTTGGCGCCTTGTTGCGTCCAAGATTGTCCGCTATTCGTTGTGTATGAAATAAACGGAATTTGGCTGCCGCTGCCGGATGGAATTTCCCAACCGCTAATCCAACCATATATCCCCGAAGGAATGAACGAGACACCAGTTACCCAATACTGATTACCTTCGTTGCCAAACGAATTTGAGCTTGTCCCAGTCCATGTTTGTCCGCCGTTCGTCGAATTCAATAACTCTGTTCCATTGTCGGCGCACACCCATACATTCGACCCATAGAAACTACCGACTTTGAATACATTGTTCGGTGTATAATTGGTAAATGTCGAAGCGGTCCAGGACGATCCGCCATTTGTCGTATAATAAATCTTTCCCGCGCCGGAGCCTGCAAGAACTCCGCTTGATGCGGACGAGAACGAAATATCAGATGGCGTAAAAGCGCTCTCGCCGGGAGTGGGCGAAGATGACCATTGGGCTCCACCGTTTGTCGTTGAGAGCACGAATGATGAATTGGCAACGTAATCGTAGCCCGTTATCCATATCGTTGAAGTAGAAACTGACGATATGCCGGTAAATAATGCGTTAGTATATTGGGGCAACGGTCTTGGAACCCAATTTACGCCTCCATTCGTTGTTGTAAGCAATACAGGAAGCTGGTTGGAATTTGCCAAACTCCTATTGGATCCTACTGCCCAACCGTTCAGCGTATCGCTGAAACTTACCGCAGAAATAGCAGGGTGATATCCGTTTTGTGCTGCGGCATTATACGATTGAACGCCCCACGTATTGCCGCCGTCGGTTGTACCAACAACCAGGCCGCCGTTATAATTGCCGCTGAGATAAACAGTATTCGCATCGGCTACTGACATTCCCGTGAAGGTGGGATTATACATTGCCCAATTGGCGTTCGCTGTTGCTTCGGTCCATGATGCGCCGCCGTTCGTCGTCTTCAACACGTATGGCTGATTTAATCCGCCGATAGTTTTCCAACCGCCTGCATATCCAACCATTGCCGTTGGGAATGCAATATTGAGAAGATGACCGGTTACAGACGGAAACGAGAACGTATTCCATGAAGACCCGCCGTTCGTTGTTGTAAGAATTTCAGGAACGCCGCTCGCGTCGCCAACTACATACATATTAGTGATGCTGGTTACGAGCATATTCGAAAGATTTGTTCCAACGCCAAATGTCATTTGCGTATTCCATTGGGTTCCTGAATTCGTCGTTTTGAGCATGAAATCGCCGTTCGGGTCATATCCTATTGCCCAACCAGTAGCGTTATTCGCAAATCCGATGGTAATCATATAATCATTCGTCGTTGAAGGAACGCCTGCAATCTGCCGATTCCACGTATTGCCAATATCCGATGAATAAAAAATGAAAGGTTTCGATACGGACGGGGTCGCAAATTCATGACCGGTTCCGATTGCCCACCCCTGAGTGGAGCTTTGGAAATAGACATCGGTTACCGTATTTGCCGATTGAATAAGTTGTCTGCCCCATAATGCGCCGCCGTTGTTTGTAAATTCAATGCTGGCGCCGTTTATAGGCGAACCGCCGTACGCCCAACCCCGCGACGAACTTTGGAAGTATATTCCCTGAAAGCTGTTCAGTGCATCCAAATCCCCGGTTTGGGTTGACCATGTCGCACCACCGTTGGTTGATTGAACAAGCGTGTTATAGTTGCCGGCTGCATATATTATGCCGCCTCCAACCGCCTGTATGCCATTCAATTGAGACGGGGTGGGAATGGGGTTTTGCAGTGTAAACTGCTGTGCCTGCGTCGTACTCACGATGCCGGCAACGAAAAGCGCGGCGATTTGTGCGATGATACGAAAACGCAAAAAAGTGCGATTCGTCATTGAGAATATCCTCCAATGGAAATGATTAAAAATTTGAATTCCGAAAATAAAATTATACCCATACTGCGGCGAAGAGGGTATGTATTCCCCGCAATTGAGTTCCAAATTACGAAAAAAAGCCATACAATCCGCACGGAGCCGCGGATATTTTTTCCGGCGGTTCCTCCCTTTTGCGGACTTAATATGAGCAATAATAAGCAACCAAAATAAGAAAATGATTGCAAGCAATCAAGCACGTAATTCCCGTCGCAGGAATTCACCCTTCACAATTTCTTTATACGCCTTAACGGGTGCTTGACATGCTTTTTATAAATTCTTCATAGAAATGCGCCGAACTTTCCACGCCAAGAAAATAATTTTCAAGCAGAATGTTCTCGTCAGGCGCATGTGCGTGTTCATCTGGCAAACCGAATCCCATCAATACCACCGGCGCGCGCAGGATATCCTGAAAAAGCAATACAATGGGGATTGAACCGCCGTCGCGTATAAAGACCGGCTCTTTGCCGAACGCCTGGCGGAGCGCCGCCTGTGCCGCTTTATTACCCGGCGAGTCCATTGGGGTCAACGCCGGTTCTCCGCCGCTCAGCGGCGTGATCGTGAGAGAAATTGTCGGCGGTGTCATGCTCATAACATATTCTGTAAATAATGCGATTATTTTTTGCGACGATTGATTGGGAACCAAACGCATAGAAATTTTCGCGTGCGCTTTTGCGGGCAGTACAGTCTTGGCACCCGATTCTATAAATCCACCCCATATTCCATTGGGCTCAAGCGTCGGGCGCCCCCACAATCGTTCGAGCGTCGTATAGCCAAATTCGCCTCGCGTGCTTGGTATGCCGATGGATTCGCAAAATTCTTGCTCATTGAATGGGAGCGATGCAAATTGTTTTTTTTCTTCGCTGCTGAGCGGCAATACGTCGTCGTAAAAATGCGGAATCGTTACCCGCCCATATTCGTCTTTGAGCCGCGCGATTATCCCGCATAGCGCAGACACCGGGTTCTCCACGGCACCCCCGAACATTCCCGAATGGAGATCGGTATTCGCGCTTGTTGCCGAGATTTCAAAATAGACCAATCCCCGCAAACCATACGTAATGGAAGGCACTCTCGGCGCAAACATGGCGGTGTCTGATATAAGTACGGTGTCGCATGCAAGCATTTTCGCGTGCTCTCGCAGGAATTCTTCCAAATGCGTCGAACCGATTTCCTCTTCGCCCTCAATGAGCAGTTTGATATTGCACGGCATCGTCTTGCGCGTTGCGCGGAGCGTTTCAAGCCCTTTTAAATGCAAATGCACCTGCCCTTTATCATCGGCGGCGCCGCGCGCGTATAATCTGTCGCCGCGTACGTTCGCCGAAAACGGCGGTGTCGTCCAAAGGTTTTCGGGGTCAACTGGCTGCACGTCGTAATGCCCATAGAACAGCACCGTCGGCAGGTTTTCCCCCGCGTTCAAGTCTTCCGCATACACGATGGGGTGTCCGGCAGTGGGAAATATTTTTGCGCCAAATCCGAGTTTGACAATCTCGGCGCGAACATAATCCGCGCACTCGGCGCACGATTGTTTGCGTTCCGGCAGTGTGCTGATGCTTGGAATCTTGAGAAATGTTTCCAATTCCTCGAGAAATTTATGGGAATTCGTTTCGACGTACTGATGAAATGGATGCATGAATGTGTATCAGATGGTATAAAATTGAGAACTGCAAAATTATCATTATTTACATAATTGATTCACGGCTCATTTGTGCGTAATTTTATCGTCCATAAATGACTGTATTCACGAAGTCACAACGTTGAACCTCGTCTGCCTTGCATCGGGCAAGGGTTCTAATGTGCGCGCGCTTGCGCAAGCGATAGAGGAGGAAGCGATCCATGCCCGGATTGCTCTTATTATATCGAACAACTCCGGCGCAGGCGTCATCGAGTTCGCGCGCAGCGCACATATCCCATGGCTGCATCTCAGCGAAAAACAATTTACAACGCACGATGAATATGCGCGGGCGATTGCCGGCGCGCTTCATCAGGCGGATGCAGACATCATCGTGCTCGCGGGATTTATGAAAAAATTGCCGGATGAGATTTGCAGGCACTACGCCGGACGGATTTTAAATATACATCCGGCGCTGCTGCCCGCCTTTGGCGGAACGGGTATGTACGGCATGAAGGTGCATGAAGCCGTGCTCGCATCGGGCGTCCGTGAGAGCGGCGCAACCGTCCATCTCGTTGATGAAGAATATGATCACGGGAAAATCGTCATGCAGGAATCCGTGCCCGTAATGCCCGGCGACACGCCCGAAATACTTGCCGCCCGCGTGCTCGATTGTGAGCATCGCCTTCTGCCGCGCGCAGTCGCACGCTTGGTAGAACAAATAGAACGTCAATCGAACAAAATCGTCTCACATGAATAAAATCCGCCGCGCGCTCATTAGCGTTTCCGATAAAACCGGCGTCGTAGAATTTGCGAAAGGGCTCGTGCAGCTTGGCGTCGAAATTCTTTCGACCGGCGGCACGGCGAAAACATTGCGCGAAAACGGCGTAGAGGCACTCTCCGTCTCCGATGTTACGGGCTTTCCCGAAATCTTGGACGGCAGAGTAAAAACATTGCATCCCATAATTCACGCGGGCATCCTTGCACAGCGCGGCAACGATGAACATCAAAAAACGCTTCATCAGAAAGATATTAAGCCGATTGATCTCGTTGCGGTAAATCTGTATCCATTCCAAGAAACAGTTGCCAATCCCGGTGCAACGTTTGACGATGCGATAGAAAACATAGACATCGGCGGACCCACAATGGTGCGCGCCGCCGCAAAAAATTATCAGGACGTTTCCGTCGTGGTCAATCCGGCGCGGTACGGCGAAATCCTTTCCTTGCTTCATGAACAGGGCTGCGAACTTACACTCGATTATAATTTTTCGTTGATGCGCGAGGCGTTCCGCCACACTGCGCTCTATGACTCCGCAATTGCGAATTATCTCGATTCCCGGAGTACCGACGCCGATCTCTCGAAACGCGAGGCGCTTATTCTTGGATACAAAAAAGATTCGTCCCTGCGGTACGGTGAGAACCCGCATCAAAGCGCTGCGTTATTCGGCGCGTTCTCCGAAAGTTGCACATGCCTGCATGGCAAAGAACTCTCATATAATAATATTCTCGACGTAACGGCGGCGATACGGCTCGTCAACGAATTTTACGAACCCACAGTCGCAATCATAAAGCATACGAACCCATGCGGCGTCGCTTCTAACGAAAACCTTATTGCAGCATATCGCGAAGCGTTCTCGACCGATACCGCTGCGCCATTTGGGGGCATCGTGGCTGTCAATCGGACGATTGAAAAGGAATTCGCCCTTGTGTTGAATGAAATATTTTTAGAAGTTCTCATCGCCCCATCGTTCACGGAAAGCGCCCTGGAAATATTGAAGAAGAAAAAAGACCGCCGGCTGCTTGCCGCTGATCTCGCCGCAGTAAGCGCATTGCAGCTTCCGGACGTTCGAAGCGTCATCGGTGGAGTGCTGGCGCAGGAGCCGGATGCGGAATTGCTCGACCCCGCGCATTTGAAGACCGTAACGGAGCGTCATCCCAGCGTGGAAGAAATGAAATCGCTTTTATTCGCTTGGACAGTTGCGAAGCACGTAAAATCGAACGCAATCGTGTTCGCGCGCGACGCTCATACGCTTGGCGTCGGCGCCGGACAGATGTCGCGCGTTGATTCCGTCCGATTGGCGATTTGGAAAGCGCACGATATGAAATTAGATTTGCGCAACTCCGTCGTTGCATCCGACGCGTTTTTTCCGTTTGCCGACAACATCGAAGCGCTCGCCGCCGCCGGCGCGAAGGCGGTTATTCAACCAGGCGGCAGCATTCGCGACTCCGACGTGATCGCCGCGGCAAACGCGCACGGCATCGCAATGGTACTTACAGGCATCCGCCATTTTCGACATTAACGATGCGCGTCTCACTTTTCGCGCGACTGAGCATATTAGCAACAACATACTCTTGAACGACACAACAGAATTCCCGTATGGCTTACTTAGGCGTTTTTTCCTCCGATATTGCGATTGATCTTGGCACCGCCAATACCTTGATCTGGATGCGCGGCAAGGGCATGGTGCTCAACGAGCCGTCCATTGTGGCATTCGACCGCGTCAGCAAGCGCATCGTCGCCGTCGGGCGGGAAGCACAGGCAATGGTCGGACGCACCCACCGCGACATCCGCACAATCCGACCGATGCGCGACGGCGTCATTGCCGATTTTGAAATTGCCGAGGGCATGCTCCGTGCGTTCATCAAAAAAATCCAGCCCAACTGGATGCCAAGCAAACGCATTGTCGTCGCAGTCCCGTCGGGAATCACCGAGGTCGAAAAACGCGCCGTGCGCGATAGCGCCGAACATGCAGGAGCGAAGGAAGTGCATCTCATCGCGGAACCGATGGCGGCGGCAATCGGCATGGGTTTGGACGTTGAAGCGCCCGTCGGCAATATGATAATAGACATCGGCGGCGGCACCTCCGAAATCGCCGTTATCTCGCTCGGCGGAATCGTCAGCGAAGAAAGCATCCGCATCGCCGGCGACGAAATGAGCAATGCGATCATCCAGTTCTTCAAGAAAAATTACAACATACTGATAGGCGAATTGACGGGCGAACTCATTAAATGCGAAGTCGGCAGCGCGATGCCGCTCAACCCGGAAATCACAATCGAGGTGAAAGGACGCGATCTCGTGAGCGGTATGCCGAAAATGGCGGAAGTCAGCAGCGTTGAAATTCGCGAAGCGCTCAGCGATCCGGTCATCGCAATCGTTGAAGCGGTTCGCGTATTACTTGAACGCACACCGCCCGAATTGGCGCGCGATATATTCGACCGCGGCATCATGGTCTCCGGCGGCGGAGCCCTGCTAAAAGGATTAGACGAGCGCCTGCGGATGGAAACGAACCTGCCCGTGCACATTGCGGAAGACCCGCTCACCGCCGTCGCGCGCGGCGTCGGGAAAGTTCTCGAAGATTTACAGAAATATTCCGGCGTGCTGATTAAGAGCAGGCGCTATTGAACATGGGCTTGTTCATCCGTTGACAGCGGAATCTCCCGGGGAACAGTCTATTTTTCCTCCGCCATCCGCACGAATGAACCCCTGAAAACCTCCCGATGTCCCGCATCTTCGATTATATCATTGAATATAAAGAGTACGCAGCGCTCTCGCTGTTGTGCCTTTTATCGTTTTTCCTCATAGGGAACAGCGACGCGCCGGAAATACGCTCGCTTCGCTCGTTTTTCGTGGCGGCTGTCGGGTACGCGCAAAGCAGCGTCGCATGGATTCCCAACCCGGTGGCGGAACGCAATGAGAACAAAGCGCTCCATGAATTGAACCTCGAACTTGCCGCCGAAGTGGGCAGGCTTCGTCAGGCAGCGGCGGAGAATGAGCGTTTGCGCTCGATGCTCGCATTCAAACAACAATCGAATTTTCGCGTGCTCGCAGCCGACGTTGTTGGGAAAACGATTACGGAATCCCGCAACGTCTTCACGCTCAATGCCGGAAGAAAAGATTCCATCGCGGTGGATATGCCCGTCATCACCGATGCCGGATTAGTGGGGCGCATCATTTCGGTCAGCGATCATTTCGCCCTTGTACAGATCATACTTAATCGCGATTTCCGCGCGGCGGCGCTTGTTGCGCGAAACCGCGTGGAGGGCGTCATTGCATGGGAAAACGGCGATTACGCCCGTCTTCGGAACATTCCCAAAAGTTACGTCATTCAGGCAGGCGACGTCGTCGTAACCAGCGAGAGCAGCAACCTTTTTCCACCCAACATTACTATTGGCACGGTCGTCGAGGTCGGCGATGAGCCGAATTCCCTTTTTCAAAGAATAGCCGTCAAACCTGCTGTTGACTTTCAAAGCCTCGGGCACGTATTCGTTGTGCTTTCTTCCGTGAACAAAGAGCGTAAAGACCTTGAAGCCGCGTACGCACAAAAATCGAGCTCGCTGGTGAAAGGTGCGAACGGAACGAACGGCTCCAATGGTGCGAAAGGAATCGGAAGATAGCACAGCCTCAAATTCCCTTGCGCATGCCGCAGGTGCTCATTTATCTGGGCTTGGCGGTGCTTTTAAGCCTTGCACATTTGCTTATCGTGCGGTTTATGAGCATAGACGGTGTAACGCCCGACTTGCTTCTTATTCTTGTCGTGTGGATTGCGATTTCGAACGGGCAGATGAGCGGCGTCATCGCGGGATTCGTTATCGGTCTGGTGATGGACGGGATAACGGGCGACGTGCCGGGAACGAACGCGCTTTCCAAAACCATTGCCGGATTTATCGCCGGTTATTTTTTCAACGAGAACAAAGTCTATTTAACGCTTGGCAATTACCCCGCCTTGCTGATTACGCTTTTGTGCGCAGTCATCCATAACTTTGTCTATTATTTTTTCCACGTGCGATACTCGGATATGACGTTCAGCGTGTTTATTTATAAGCTGTGCATCGCATCTGCATTCTATACCACCTTGTTCGCAATAATCCCCATGATCGTTACCGCCCGCAAACGGGAACGCGTTCAGTATTGACGGCTGTTAATTGAAAACTTACCGCTTCTTGTCGCTTAATGAAGCGAGTAAGAAACGAGCTCCTGATACGTACCGTCCGTTGTCGTTTGCCCGGGGTTAGGATAATTCGGTTCAAACGTTATATCCGATTCTTTCACCAAACCGACCCCTTGTGCATAATATTTATCTGAGATTGCATAGTCTCCGAATCCTGTCCCCGATGAATCGTGGTACCAGGCTACAGTGAAAACACCAGCCTTAACTTGGATAGATAACATCCCCATATATGTTTCCACAGTTGCATAAGATCCTATGCCACCAGAAATGAAAAGTGTATCCGTATGTCCCGCTATTGTATTGCCAAAATCCGTCATGGGTTCCGATTCTACCATGCCATTGACGGATACAGTGTCAAGTATTTGGAGCAGAATATTTTGTGAATTGATGGCGTAATATCCGAGAGGTCCGTTGTAACCCGTTATCCCCAATGCATAGACAGAAAGTCCGTCTATTTGCGTTTCACTAATAATGGATTCGCTTGCATTGCCTGCCGAATTCAGTTCCATGACGCCATTCGTATCGGAATAACCATAATACGTCCATTCGTCCCCGACGGCGAGCGGATAATACGCGCTCGCAGGACTTGATACATTCGGCACTGAACCGACCGCATTGGAATTGCTTTTGCATGCCCAATAGGCACACGAACACGCACACACCGCTATGATAAAAATGAATCTGCGCATTTATTTTCCTGAAATAATTAAAATTTAATGGACTGTATATTTCGCCAATCCTTCGTACTCGGCTATATATGGCGTTGCTTGTGTTGGAGCATAGTATTCCTCCGACTCCCAAACCAAGCCGGCGCCCTTCGCGTAAAAACTTTTGGTGAGAGTGTACCATCCATTGACACCGTATTCAGTATAACCAGAGGAATCACGGTAATATGCAGCCGTAAACGTACCGGCTTCCACGGTTATTGTCGTATCACCCATATATGTTTCAAAGAATATGGTTCCCTCATCTTCCGGCGGTACGGAAACCCCATGTGCTCCAAAGTCCACGTCCGCATACATCGTATCTACCTTACCAATTATTGTATCGCTAAAATCCGTTATTTGCTGCCATTGACCTAAGCCCGCGCCGGAACTCGTATCGAGAAACTCCAAGAGGTCGCCGTGTCCGTCAATAACCATGTATTCATCAAGTGAAAAATCATATCCGGGCTCCCCCAATGTGTAACCCAGATATCCGTTAAAAGATTGTTCTCCAACTATTTCAGTGGAAGTTAAGAACGCAGGGGATCCTACGCCGTTTGTATCCTCCAATACACTATACGTCCATGTATCGCCTTTCGCGAGAGGATAATATGGCGATGACACGGACAGAGGAATTGCGCCGACAGGATTGGATTTGCTACTGCAAGCCCAGTAAAAAGACGCAACGACACATAAAGCCGAAAAGAAGAATCCTCTTCGAGTTAACTGCATTTTACAAATTTAGCCCAAAAAAGCGCTTCATAATTTTCCACTGACCAGATTTATTCCATACGCAAAACCGTCCTCGTGAGCGCGGACTTTACTACCATATATGTAATACAGGGCACTCATTATTGTACATTTGCATTTTGAAAGAACCATTTAATGTATGCAAATATAATAATGTCGTCTTACGCACGCCTTAACGGTAAATTATCAAGGAAAAAAACGATATTCCATTTGAATTATTGCCACAAAGCCGGTTTTTCTTTAAAAACATGTGCTGAATTCATTCCGTTTTCCTTGTTTCAAAGAGTCATCGCAGCTGAAACATATTCCGCTCCCCAACACATCACATAAAATTCCCGTAAATTTGCACAAAGTAAATCCACATTTCAATAAATGGATAAATTCATCATTCACGGCGGGATGCGGCTCTCGGGCGAAGTGAAAACCTCGGGAGCAAAGAATGCGACGATTGCGCTTATGCCCGCCACGCTGCTTGCAAGCGGCGTCTCGCGCCTGCACAATTCACCGCGTCTGCGCGACGTTACAACTATGACGCGCGTCTTGGAAACAACCGGCGAACACATCGAGCGGCGGGGCGACACTCTTACGATCGACTCGACAAATATTACTTCGTTTGAAGCGCCCTACGAGCACGTAAAAAAAATGCGCGCCTCCATTTATGTGCTCGGTCCGTTAGTTGCACGGTTCGGCAAAGCGAAAGTTTCTCTGCCCGGCGGCTGCGCATGGGGACCGCGACCCGTCAATCTTCATTTGGAGGGGCTTCAAAAACTCGGCGCGGAAATAACGCTCGACGGCGGCTATATCGTCGCGCGCGCTGCTCGTCTGCGCGGCACGCGGATATCATTCGACGTTTCCAGCGTCGGCGCCACAGTGAACCTGATGATGGCGGCGACGCTCGCACAAGGCACGACCGAACTTCACAACGCCGCAATCGAGCCGGAAGTGACTGCGGTTGCGGAATTCCTTGAAGCGATGGGCGCGCATATACACGGAGCAGGAAGCTCGCGGCTTACCATTGAAGGAGTGGACGCGCTTCATGCCGCGGACTACACCAATCTCCCGGATCGCATCGAAGCGGGAACGTTTCTCATTGCCGGAGCAATAACCGGCGGCGAAATTACAGTAACACATTGCAATCCGGCACATCTCGAATCGCCTTTGGAAAAATTACAGGACGCCGGATGCGATATTTCGGTCTCCCGCGATTCAATCACCCTGCGCGCGCCGGATGAACTCCGGAGCGTTGACCTCACAACGTCGCCATACCCCGGATTTCCGACGGACTTGCAGGCGCAGTGGATTGCATTGATGGCACGCTCCAACGACGCCTCAGTCATAACCGACACGATTTATTTCGACCGGTTCACGCATGTTCCCGAACTCGTCCGGCTTGGCGCAAACGTGGAAGTAACCGAGAATACCGCCGTTGTCCGAGGCGTCGAGCACTTGCGCGGCGCCAAAGTGATGAGCACTGATTTGCGCGCAAGTGCATCGCTCATTCTTGCAGGCTTGGCAGCCGAAGGCACGACCGAAGTCCTTCGCGTCTATCATATAGATAGAGGATACGAAGAAATTGAAAAAAAGTTACGCGGGTTGGGAGCGGATATTGAACGGACTTCGGGAGAAGAGTATTAAACCACGATTCACGTCATCCCAAAAACGAAGAGACAAAAGAATCCCTTATTACGTTTGATAAATATTGCACGCGTTTTTCTATTGTCATTCCAGTTGCCCCAGTTGTAAGAAGGGAAAAATAACCGGAACGAAAAAGCAAGTAACGAATTCAGAATAAAAGAATAACTAAAGAAATGACATCAGCCCAAGCGTTCCAAACATTGAAAGACGGAAACCAGCGTTTTCTTTCGGGTAAAATGCTGCATCGAAATTTTCCAGAGCAAGTGAAGCTGACTGCTACTCAACCGGATCCATTTGCAGCAATTCTTACCTGCATGGATTCGCGCACCCCGCCGGAGATAATATTCGACCAAGGGCTGGGCGATATTTTCGCCGTACGCATTGGAGGAAATATCATCAACGAGGACGTGTTAGGCAGTCTTGAGTTCACTGCAAAGTATGCCGGCGTGAGAGTTATTCTCGCACTCGGGCACACAGAATGTGCTGCAATAAAAGGAGCGTGCGACAATCTACAGGCGGGCAACATGACGGCATTGCTCCAAAAACTCAAGCCTGCCATAAATGCTGTCCCCCAGAGTATAGAGACCCGAAACTCAAGAAACCCTATGTTCATTTCCGGTGTTTCGGAAATGAACGTCAAACTTTCTCTAAAAGAAATAATGGAAAAAAGCCCGCTCCTAAAAGAATTGATAGATAAAAAAGAAATCATCCTTACCGGCGGCTTATATGACGTTCATACGGGAGAGGTTACGTTTTATTAAAACATTTTACCGCACATACTTGTTAATAAATAGAAAATGAAAACCAATGGATTCTCTGCTGTGTTCAGAATGACATTGGGTAGTGTATTCGCTTCATTTTATACTCGTGTGTCTATTGTTTTCTCTATTTGCTGCATTGCTCTCTCGTGTTCAAATCACAATGCGGATAAACCCGGAAGCACGGTCATCACTTTTTGGACGTTTTGGAGCGAGCCTTCCCAACAAACAGCGTTGCAACAAATTGTTAATGCCTTTGAAAAACAAAATCCGGGTGTGACCGTAAACATTACCGCTCTCAGTTGGAACGACGGCAAAGCGAAACTCTTAGCAGCGTTCAACAGCGGCGCTCCGCCGGATGCACTGGAACTCGGCTCGGATTGGGTGGCGCAGTTCTCATCCACCGGCGCGTTGATGGATATTTCGCCGGAGTGCATTGCGGATACCGCCCGCTGCATGTCGTTTGCGCTTGCACCGGCGTTTTGGGGAAATCGTATGTATTGCATTCCGTGGGTAGTGGATACGCGCGCAATGTTTTATAATAAAGGGTTGATGGCTCGCGCCGAGTTGGACACTGTACCGCCTTCCACGTGGGATGCCCTCAATGCAGATTGCGAAAAAATTTCCGCGCTCCGCGGGAACGTATATGGTTTCGGCGCAAACGCCTCAGATGCGCACCGTCTTTATAAAAAAATTCTTCCGTTTTTCTGGGCGAACGGCGGCGACATCCTGACGTCTCGCGGGGATTCATGCGTCATTAATTCTCCGCAAAATATTGCCGCGATGGAAGAATATCTCCGACTTACGCGGTGCGGGATGATGGAAACACAAAAAGAACTTGACGCGCAATTTGCGCGGGGGGCAATCGGCTTTTGGATTTCCGGCGCGTGGCTGATGGAGAAGATCCGCAACGAGAACCCCGCTCTGCTGTACGGCGTAGCCCTTATGCCCCAACCTTCGGCGCAATCGGGAACCCGCGCCTCATTCGCGGGCGGTGAATATCTCGCCGTTGCAAACGCTTCTCCCCAAAAAGACGCGGCGCTTGCCTTCATCCGTTTCCTTGCCGACGGGAAAAACGCCATTACGTTCTGCCGTGCCGTCGCGGAAGCCGGATACCCGGCAGATAAAAATTATATTACCGATTCAGCCTTTGCGATGGACCCAATGCGGAAGGTCTTTACTGCGCAACTACAACAATCCCGTATGACGCCTGTTATTCCACAATGGTTGGATATTGAAAAAATTATTGAAGATGAAATCGTGGAGGCGATGTACGGAAATAAAACCGCCGAAGAAGCGCTGAACGACGCGCAAAAAGAGATTGAGGATATTTTAAAACAATAAGAGTATGACACAGCTGATTTCATTGGTGCAAAATTCCGCGCACCATATTCACGCATAAATAGACAAGGAACAATCCGCACGCTATATTTACTGCGCGATAATATTTTTGTGAAAGATAGCTTCGTCCGTATGCAATAAGTATCGCCATCCCGAACGCGCAAATCACGGACGCCAGCATAAACCCGCCAAAGAAAATAGAACTGCGATAAACGCTTTCTCCATCGGCACCCAGCGCGGCAAGCGCACCGCCCACGCCTATCCAAAAAGCGATTGCATACGGGTTGGCAATTGAAAGAATCATCCCCGACCGGAACGCGCCGGTTTGCGTGTTTCCATTTGCGGGGAGCGGCATACCACGCTTTGCATCGCTCAACATACGATAGGATATATTCAACAGGAGCACGATTCCGACGATGCTCAACGTAATATGCAGTATTTCGTTATGGGAAATAAGCCCGTTGCCAAAGAGCGCAACACACGCCCATAAGCCATCGCCGACGAGAGAGCCAAGTTGCACACGCAACGCCGCACGAAAACCCTTGACGACGCCCCGTCTGAGTGACTCCGCCGCAACAGCGCCCGGCGGCGCGGCGCACGCCATTCCCAAGCCGAAAGCATTTAAAAACAACAAATACATAATCCGCAAAAATATAAAGATGACGTCTTGTTATCAACGTATTCATCTTATCCCCTTGTGATGATTTTGGCAAAAGAGGAGATTGCGGATATTTAACACAGTGGTGCTATGCAGCTATTCTTTAGCTCACAATCATCGTACGACGATTATTTTTGCTGAGCCTGTTATTACTCCTGAAACCAAGATGTAAATCATATATGCATCGCTTGGTAAACGGGGCAATGCAACGGATACGTTATTACTTCCCTTTGATATATTTCCGTTCCATGCCCCACCAACAGCTCTTCCATCAATACATGCAATTGCGACCGATGCTCCCGGAATATCCGATGAAGATTGCACCGACAGTCTCACGCTGTTTTGATCTGCACCAAAGGCAACAGATGTTATTTTTAAAATATTCGATAAATTTGCATCGGGTATGGAAATGGACAAATTGCCGTCTTTATATGATATTTTCTTCCCTAATATTATGGGATGATTCATGCAAGCCGTATCTAAATACGTAGTATCCCCATTCGTAAGGACTACCGGTTTAAATGCATATCTTTGCCAAAAACGCGTCCTTTGTGCAACACTGTCAAAGGGTAAAGGCAATCCAGAAACACAGCCTGTTGCTCCTTTAACACTATCACAATATGCGATTATTTGGGTGTATTTCTGTGCCGCCCAATTTGTCAAGGCATCTGATGTAACAAGATTATTACCTAAACTGTCATACATTGCCGAAACATTCATATAATATGGCGATCTTTTAAACGGCATTCCACGGAAATTAGCGGGGCTAATACCGCCCCCACCGGTACAGCAAGTACATGAATTCGTGCCATTCCAAGTTGGCATGATCTCAAGATAGGCGGTCGTTCCCGCATATCCGCTCGGTAACGTTCGGGTTATTACAATATTTTGCGGTTGCGTTCCAAACCGCACATCACCGAATAGATATGATGTTTTGGCAAAGGTTCCGACGCTGTCTAACGTCGCCAATATTGCATTATCTGAATTTCGGACCAAATAAAGATTAAACTGAGTCGTATCAGTTATATGCCAGCCCAAATGGTTTCCAATTGCTGTATCAGATGAGTAATATGGCGAATAATTATCGTTTTTAATTTGGCGATAGAACGAAATACTACCGCTAGATGGTATAGTAAAAGTATCCGTGTGGCTTAAACTTGCCAATTCCGGATGGCTTCCTCGGTTTGTATCGGCATACACAATTGAATCGTTCGGAATTGATTGCGCCAAATTAATCCATGTTGTATCTGACCCGTTAATGAGTTTTACTTCACCAAACGAATATCCCGACACCGACGAATCAAATGGCACCCAATAATAATAATAATTCAACCATGCCTTTGCAGCCGGGCGAATGGCAAATAAAGGATTCGCTTGTTGTGCATTGCAATTGCAATAGCCTATAAATATAAATACAAGGATATAACCGATTTTATAGAGATTTGATATTTTTTCCATCATCATTTGTTTATTTATGGCGTTTGTGGACAGCCGGATAATCCTGTGCAAGGGAATGGATACTCCCAAGTTGCAACTTGCCCAGCGCAGTCGTCCTGAAAATCAGTTGAATTTTGACAAGTAATGATTTGGTCACATTGCGAAGGACCAACTTGTAATGTCATCATTAAACTACATGTTGTTTCTGATATGTAGTTCTCAAATGTTACCCTCTGATCTGGAGCGCCACAACAGCATGTACAAATTTCATAGTCGGTACAAAAGCACATATCGCTGGATTGCATTCCCATTAGATGCGGTACATCGTTTATTATCACATCATCACCTGGTGTAAATGCACCTGCTTCATAATCACCTGAATTAAGAATTATTGTATCACCCCCAACAGGCGGCAAACAACATTGGCACATTGCAAATACTTTACTGTTGGTTAGCAATATGCCTGTAAACATTATTAAAAAAACTAAGGGAGCACGCACAATGGATTTATTTTCAATAAAGAGTCTCATTATATTAAAAAAGTAAAAAATATTGTTTAGGAATGCGTATCCAAAGCAACGACATCCAATTTAATATTAACCTAAAATGTCTTTTTTAAAAAAACAATCCCAATTATTGGTAGTGTGTCAGTTTGTAAATTGTCATTCAGAGGGAGCACATTCGCTGTGCTCAGTGTAAACTCCGCGACCGAAGAATCCATGTCGCCTACTTGTGTAATCACGATGGATTCATCGCGGAGTTTATCCAGAGCGAATGCGAAGGACCAAGAATGACATCTTTGATAGTTATAGCATCTATTGAAACTGACCCACTACCCAATTATTGCCCCTTGATTTTCAGTAGCGTATAGAACGCAAGAATTGACAGTAATCTATTTTTAAAGATTTCCCCATTCCGAACCGACAAAATTTCTCTAATTTTGCGACATGAATGTGATACGAACCGACTGGACAAAAGACGAGATTGCGGAGATTTTCCAACGCCCCCTGATGGATTTGATGTACGAGGCGGCAACCGTGCACCGCAATAACAACGCATACGCCGAAGTACAGATCAGCGCGCTTATTTCGATTAAGACCGGCGGCTGCCCCGAAGACTGCGGCTACTGCCCCCAAGCCGCCCGCTACCATACGAACGTGCAGACGGAGCCGATGATGAGCATTGACGACGTTCTTGCAAAAGCCCACGAGGCACAAGAGGGCGGCGCATCGCGCCTGTGCATGGGCGCGGCGTGGCGCGAAGTCCGCGACGGAAAAGATTTCGACAATGTCTTGCACATGGTGCGCACAGTGAACGACATGGGAATGGAGGTGTGCTGCACACTCGGTATGTTGAGCGCCGAGCAAGCACAAAAATTGAAAACTGCCGGATTGTACGCATACAATCACAACGTGGATACCTCCGAAGATTATTACAGCGCGATTATTACGACCCGCGGTTACGACGACCGCCTGCGTACGCTCGACCACGTGCGCGAAGCGGGAATCACCGTCTGCTCCGGCGGCATTATCGGCATGGGCGAGAGCGATCGCGACCGCATCGCCATGCTGCACATGCTCGCAACGCAGCCCCGCCATCCCGAGTCCGTTCCTATCAACGCCCTCGTGCCCGTGAAAGGCACACCACTTGCGGAAACCGTGCGCGTTTCCGTGTGGGAGATGGTGCGCATGATTGCAACGGCGCGCATCGTTATGCCGAAAAGCGTGGTGCGGCTCTCCGCCGGAAGATTGGAGATGAGCATTCCCGAACAGGCGCTGTGCTTTATGGCTGGCGCAAATTCCATTTTTGCGGGCGATAAGCTTCTCACGACTCCGAACCCCGCATACGAAGACGACATGCAGATGTTTGATTTACTTGGCTTGAAACCCCGCAAGGCATTCAAAGACGAGGTCGAGGCACGCGACTTTACGTCGCGTGGGTGAGGGTAAGCTCTATTGACTGATTCATCGCATCATATTGAATCAACCCTCACCTCTACGCTTGCACGCCAGAAGGAAGCGGGACTCTTGCGCTCGCTTGCTGTGAATAATGACAAGATTGATTTTTGTTCAAACGATTACCTGAGTTATGCACGCAGCGAAAGGCTGAAACGCCGGGCGATGGATGCACTTATCAACGAAGGTTCTCCAAACGGTTCAACAGGCTCGCGGTGCATCTCCGGAAATTCCACGCTTGCGGAGCAAGTCGAAAAACAGATTGCGGCGTTCCACAGCGCTGAAACGGCGTTGCTTTTCAACTCCGGCTACGATGCGAACGTCGGGCTGTTCTCCTGCATCGCCGGCAAAGGCGATACAATAATTACCGACGAATTGGTTCACGCAAGCATTATTGACGGCTGCCGATTGAGCCGCGCCGAAAAAGCAATATTTCGGCATAATGAGGTTGAAGCCTTGGAGCAAATTCTCAAGCAATCACAAGGCAATGTTTTCGTCGCCGTGGAATCCGTCTATTCTATGGACGGCGGCTCCCCGCCTTTGAAAGAAATCGCCGAATTATGCACGCGCCATAATGCAAATCTGATAATTGACGAAGCCCATGCAACCGGAGTGTTCGGCGCCCACGGCAGAGGATTGGCAAACGCATTGGGCGTGGAACACGCATCGTTTGCGCGCGTGCACACATTCGGCAAGGCGCTTGGCTGCCACGGCGCGGTTGTGGTCGGCTCGCGCGTACTCCGCGAGTATCTCGTCAATTTCGCACGTTCATTCATATTCACCACCGCATTGCCGCCGCACAGCATTCTTACGATACGGTGCGTGTATGAACAATTGGCGGCTGACGGATTCGACAATAGCGAACTGCATTCACTGATTTCCTATTTCAAACGTGCTTTCACGCCGCATAACGGCGCCTCGCTTAGCGAGAGCAATAGTCCCATTCAATGCGTCGTGGTTCCCGGCAATGAACGCGTCATAGCGGTGGCGCACAATCTGCAAAAGGCGCATTTCGACGTCCGCGGCATTCGCAGCCCCTCCGTGCCGCGCGGCAGGGAATGCCTGCGCATTGCATTGCATACACACAATACGGAAGAGGAGATAAGCGCATTGCTGACGGCATTGCGCGAGGCTTTAACATAATTATTTCGATGCACGAATATCAACTCTCCAATCTCCCCAACGTCATTATCGCCGGCATCGGCACGGACGTCGGCAAAACTGTCGCCTCGGCAATCGTTACGGAAGCGCTCGAAGCCGACTACTGGAAGCCGGTGCAATCGGGCGCGCTCGACCAGACGGATAGGGACACTGTCCGCAGTCTTGTCAGCAACCCAAAATCGCAGTTCCACCCGGAGTCATACCGCTTGGGGCAGCCAATCTCGCCCCACGCCGCGGCGCGCGCCGAGAATATCGAGATCGTGTTCGACAATATCATCCTTCCCCGGACCCACCGTCAAATCGTCATCGAATTGGCGGGCGGCGTGATGAGTCCGCTCACCGAGACGTTGCACAATTTGGATTTGATAAGCATGCTCGGGTTCCCGGTCATCATCGTTTCACGGAACTACCTCGGCAGCATCAACCATACTTTGCTCACGGTGGAGGCGTGCACCGCGCGCGGCGCACAGATAGCGGGCATAATATTCGACGGAACGCCAATTGCCTCGACGGAAGATTTTATCGAAAACTACACCCGTCTTCCTGTCATCGGACGCATTGAGCCGGAGCCTGAAATTACCCGCGAAGCTGTCCGACGCTATGCCGAGCAGATGCGTGACAGCCTCATCAACATTCTTACTCCCCTGCGGGTATAAGCCTATGACGCTTCGTGAACGCGATAGAAATTCGGTGTGGCATCCCTACACGCAGGTGCAAACGGCAGATCCGCCGATTGCAATCGTGCGCGGCGAAGGCGCGCGCGTATTCGATGAAAGCGGCAAGACATATATAGACGCGGTCTCCTCGTGGTGGGTGAACATACACGGGCATTGCAATCCGCGCATTGCCGCTGCAATTGCTGAGCAGGCGGCGCGGTTGGAGCACGTTATATTTGCCGGGTTCACGCATATCGGCGCGGTGGAACTTGCGGAACGCCTGCTTGCCATACTCCCCGGAAACCTCTCGAAAATATTCTACTCCGACGACGGCTCGACAGCCGTTGAAGTTGCCGTGAAGATGGCGCTGCAATATTGGCACAACCGCCGCGAGAGCAAAACATCCATCATTGCATTTGAGAACGCGTACCATGGCGACACATTCGGCGCAATGTCCGTCAGCGGCGATAGCGCATTCACGGCACCGTTCGCGCCGCTTCTCTTTCCTGTTGTTCGCATCCCCGCTCCGTTCCATGGGCGGGAGCGGGAGTCAATCGCCGCAATGGAGAAAGCGCTGGAATCCGGCAATGCCGCCGCGTTCCTGTTCGAGCCTTTGGTGATGGGAACCGCCGGCATGTTAATGTACGAGCCGGAGCCGTTGGACACGCTGATTGCAATGTGCCGCGCAAAAGGAGTGCCCACGATTGCCGACGAAGTTTTTACCGGATTCGGGCGCACGGGGAAATATTTTGCGTGCGATTACATAGAACATAAGCCGGATATCATCTGCCTCTCCAAAGGCATTACCGGCGGGTTCATGCCGTTCGGCGCGACGGCATGCTCGGAAGAAATTTTCGGCGCGTTCCTCTCCGATGATAAAATGAAAACGTTTTTTCACGGGCACTCCTACACCGCCAACCCGCTGGCATGCGCCGCCGCGCTCGCAAGTCTCGATATTCTGCAACGCTCGGATTGCATGGAGCGCATTCGGTATATCAACGCGCGGCACAATGCAACGGCGGAGCGGCTTCGCGCATTCCCCTCTGTGAAAGAGGCGCGCGTTACCGGAACGATACTTGCCGTAGAATTACACACACAGGGAGGGACGTCCTACTTCAGCGCGGTGCGCGATGCGGCGTACCGATTTTTCCTCGGCAAAGGAATAATCATGCGACCGTTGGGAAACATTATTTATTTCCTCCCGCCATATTGCATAACGGAGCTGGAGATGACGGCGGTGGAGGAGGCGATGGAGGAATGGGTAAGGCGCACTAAAACCCGCGTATTAGAGAAGTGATTTTCATAATTGAAGTATTATGAACTATCTTTGGGGAGATTACTACGATAATCTAATAACGTTACAATTATTATTTGATTTTTCCATAATAAATTTGTAACTTATCTTGGTTTGTAAGGAGTCATAAATTTATTTTTAATCTTTTTTAAAACATCCAATGGTTGACGAAAATAAAAATGTAGGTGATGAAGATCTTGATGTTGAACCAGAATCTGAAGAAGATGAGGGTCCAATAACATATGATATAGTTTCCTATCCATCTGACCTTACATTAAATGGAATTAATGAATTATTTAAGAATGGCGATCTGATTATTTCAGCAGATTTTCAAAGAAATTTCGTATGGAATATGAAACAAGCCTCCCTATTGATAGATTCATTCTTACTAGGCTTACCTGTACCACAGGTCTTTTTCTACATAGATGAATCAAATAAAAATATTGTCATAGATGGACAACAACGAATTATGAGTATTGTCTATTTCCTTGACGGGCATTTTGGTTCTGAATCAATTCAGGGAAAACAAACGGTGTTTAGATTACAAGGTCTGGACGAAAAAAGCCAATTTGCTGATAAACGATTTGACGAACTAAGTGAAGAATATCAGCGTAAATTAAAATCTGCCGTTTTACGCGCAATCAATATCAGACAATTAAATCCAAAAAATGAAACTACAAGTATTTATCATATATTTGAACGATTAAATACAGGTGGTACACCTTTAAAGCCTCAAGAAATTCGCAATTGTATTTATCGTGGAAATTTTTCGCAAAGACTTCGTGATTTAAATAAAGATAAAAATTGGCGTTTAATAATGGGAAAAGATACTTTGGACAAACATCAAAAGGACATCGAATTATTATTACGGATTTTTGCATTCACATATTATTTTAAGGATTACGAAAAACCCATGAAAGATTTCCTTTCTTCTGCAATGAGCTCCAATAAAACAGGAGATACAGATGATGTTAATAATTTTGTTGACCGATTCCCAAGGGTTGCAAAATTAATAATAGAATCTTGGGGAAATAAACCATTCCACATACGTGGACCTTTAAATTCATCTGCACTTGATTCTGTATTTGCTACAATGATGCACAGTGAGCATATAGCAACTGAAGATTTATCATCGCGATATTCAAAGCTAAAAGATGATAACAATTTTGTACTCGGCACGTCATATGGAACAAGTGATGTGACAAGCGTTAATAAACGGTTTCAAGCGGCTCAACATCATTTACTGGATAAATGATGCCGTATAAAGATAATTTTATTTTTGCAGACGATCTTATCAGCCAATTAAATCCCATTATCAAAAATCTTAATAATCCATATATCGAGACAAAATTTACAGGATTTCTAATTGTGAGTTCTGTGACTGTACTTGAAATGGCATTGAAAAATATATTTATAGATTTTGCAAAAATGAAACATATTATTTTGGGTAATTTTTGCGATGTTTATTTTAATAAGATTCACGGGAAGATTCGGCTAGAGGATATAAAAGGTGACTATTTAAATAAATTTGGAAAAATTTATAAAAATGATTTTATCTCGAAACTTGAAACATTACAAGAAAATGAACTCCTTACTAACCGCATAAGTATTACCGATTCATACACCAATCTCATAACGTGGAGGAATGATTTCGTGCATCAATTTAAAATATCAAATGCTACATTTCAAGATACCATATTTGCTTACGAATGTGGGAAAAAAATTATGGATTGCCTTTCTGATTGTTTGCAATAATATTAGGAAAACTTAATTAGAGTTGTTTTGTTGTTTTATCGAATCATATTAATATGGGTTCATCATTTATGATTGTTTCGCCGACTTTATAATCTGACTGCTTCAATACCATATAAAACACCATAGAATCCGCGCCATAGCAAGAACTATACGGTATTTTCAATATTTGCTACTATGGCTTACGTAGGCGTATTTAGCAAGGAGTTTATCATATCCGCGAGCGAGATGTTTTCCGCTTCGGCGTTGAAATTGGCGACTAAGCGATGGCGCAGCACGGGGAGCGCGGCGCGGCGCACGTCTTCTATCTCCGGCGAGAACCGCCCGTCGAGCACTGCACGGGTTTTTGCCGCAAGCACAAGGTATTGCGCCGCACGGGGACCCGCGCCCCAACTGATAAAATCTTTCACCATCTTCGGCGCCGCGGCGTTGGTGGGGCGGGTGCGACCGGCAAGCGAAACTGCGTAGCGTATCACGTTATCCGCCACGGGAACGCGCCGCACTAAATCCTGAAACGCGATGATCTCGTCTTTCCCAAGAACCTTTTTTACATCGGGCGCGTAGGTGCTCGTCGTCGTCTCAACGATTTTCACTTCTTCTTCGGGCGTGGGATAATCAAGCCACAGGTTGAACATGAACCTGTCCAACTGGGCTTCGGGCAAAGGGTACGTGCCTTCCTGCTCGATCGGGTTTTGCGTTGCAAGAACGAAGAACGGCTCCTCCAACGTGTAGGTTTGCCCTGCTGCGGTTACGCGGTGCTCCTGCATCGCCTCCAAGAGCGCGGATTGCGTCTTCGGGGGCGTGCGGTTGATTTCGTCTGCAAGAACGATGTTGGAAAACAACGGACCCTTCACGAACCGGAATTGTTTCCTTCCAGTGGAGACGTCTTCCTCGATGATTTCCGTGCCGGTGATGTCGCTCGGCATAAGGTCGGGTGTGAACTGCACCCGGTTGAACGAAAGATCAAGCGCCTCCGCAACCGTGCGGATGAGAAGCGTTTTTGCCAAACCCGGCACGCCGATAAGCAGGCAGTGCCCGCGCGCGAGCAGAGATATTGCCAATTCTTCGATGATCCCCTCCTGCCCCACGATGACTTTCGCGATTTCCCGCCTCAGGTTCGTATAGGATGTATGCAGTTGTTGCACTGCCTCAACGTCGTCTTTGAATTTCATCTATAATAAATCTATACTGTTGTCGAATTACACAGTGATTGGCGCGCCGTTGCTGTCTGTAACGGAGACCGCGCCGAAATGTTTCAGTGCGCCCGTCAATTCCTTTGCATCGCCTGCGGCAACAATTGTCATGGAATCGGGATGCAGATATGTTTGCGCCGCGGCAAGAAGGTCTTCCGCGTGCAGCGCCTCCACCCGCGCCGCGTACGTTGCAAAATAATCCTCCGGCAGTCCGTGTAGCTCGATATTGTGCAACATGCTCGCGATTTGCTGCGGCGTCTCGATTGTGAGCGGATACCTGCCGGTTACAAAATTCTTCATCATTGCCAGTTCTTCATCGCCAACCGGTTCCGCAATGATGCGGTGCAGTTCTTTAAAAATTTCTTCAATCGCCTGCGCGGTAACTTCCGTGCGCACGTCGCACGAAATAGCAAACATGCCGCCCGCGCGCCGCGAGTCGAACCGGCTGCGCGCCCCATAAGTATAGCCGTGACCTTCGCGCAGGTTTGCGTTCAACCGCGAACTGAAATACCCGCCGAACAGCGTGTTCAACGCGTCGAGCGCGATGTAATCCTTGTTGTTGCGCGCAATCCCCGGCTGTGCGATACGGATGGATGATTGCACCGCGCCGCGCCGTTCCACAATGCAAACTTTTCGAACACTGGTTTTTGCGGTCTCCTGTAATGGTGAAATTGCGGAGCCGCGCCGCTCCCATGCAGCCAATGCCTGCTCTAATTGTGCCGTTATGCCGGCGGCGTCAACATCGCCCGCCGCGATGATGAAGGCGTTCCCCGGAACAATATACTTGTTATAATACTCGCGGCAGTGCGCCGCCGTAATTCCGCGGAGCGATTCTTCCGTTACCGCAGCGCCGTAAGGATGCACACCATAGACCTCCCGCGCCGTGCGCGTGGAAGCCAGATAATTTGCGTCGGATTTTGCCTGCAACAAATCGGCTGTCTGCAGTTCGCGCCAGCGCTCCACTTCTTCGTCAGGGAACGAAGGGTGCAGCAGAACGTCGGACATGAGATCGAGCATGACCGGGAGATTTTTTGTAAGCGTGCCAAAACCGATGAACGAAGCATCCACTCCGGAAAAGGCATTCAACGAGGAGCCGACGAAATCCGCTTCTTCGGCAATTTCCGTCGCACTGCGGCGCGCGGTTCCTTTGGTCAGCAGGTTTGTCGTGAAATCAGCCAATCCGGGCAGCGCACCATCCAAAGCCGCGCCGGCGCGAAACACGAGATTGAGGGTAACGATGGGCGTCTTGCGGTTCTCAACGACGCGGATTTTCGTTGCACCCCCAAGAATCGTTTGTTTTGCAGACGGCGGAAACGCAATGCGCCCCAACGGCGAGGCATGCGGCGGACTCGTCCTATCAAGTGAATAGGTTAACGAATGAATTTCCGGGGATATGACCGAATTCTTCTCTGCTCCTGCACTCATGCGGGTTCCTCCATAGGAATTCCCATATCGTCAATATCCACGTCGTCATAATCTTCCTTGTTTTCCAGACTTTCCGGCGATGATAAAGATGCCGAATCGGTGCGGGGAATATACCGGATAATATTGCGATTCTCGGCTGAGCAATAATGTAACGCCGCGGCTTTCACGTCCTCGGCGCTGACGCGCAAATATCTGCCGATTTCATCGTTCACGTCGTTTGTGCGGTGATTGAGAATATATGCGTGCGTTACTAAATCGGCAATGCCCTGCACTGTTGCCGCCTCGTGCACAAGCTGCACTTCTTTTTGATTTTTCGCTTTACGCAATTCCCGCTCCGTTACACCGTTGCTCTGAACCTCCGAGAGATGTGCAAGAATCCCCTGCTCGAGCGTATCGTTGTCTTCATCGGCGCGCGCGCCAATTGCGTAGAGATACATCAGGGAATGCAGTTCGTTAACGTCGGCATACGACCCGGCTTCGGACGCGATCTGCCGTTCGTAGATGAGCGAGTGCTGTATGCGGGAGCTTTCGCCCGCGCCGAGAATTGCGCACAACAATTCAAGCGCGTATATATCGGGATTTTCTTCGCCGGGAGCGTGAAAAGCGATGAATACCGCCGGAGCAGGCACGTCTTCCTGCAGGGTGCGCCGCCGCTCACCGGTTTGCGGCGGGTGCGCATATTCAGGGCGCGGTATGTTCTTTGTGCCGCGAGGGATATCGCCAAAATATTTATTTGCCAAACGGACGGCTTCGGCGTATTCGATATCGCCGGCAATGCAAAGCGACGCGTTATTCGGCACGTAATACGTTTCATAAAACTCTTTCACGTCCTGCAGCGACGCGGCTTCTATATCATCCATCGAGCCGATGATGGGCCAGCGGTAGCACCCGCCGTCGAGCGCGAGCGCGCGCATCTGCGTATCGAGATTCCCATACGGGCGGTTGTCCTCCGTCTGCCGTTTCTCTTCTTTCACAACGTCTTTTTGCGTCCGCAAACTTATATCCTGAATCGCAAACTGCAACATGCGGTCGCTCTCCAACCACAGCGCGAGTTCGATTTGGTTTGCAGGGACGACCATGTGATAATTCGTTTCATCGTGCGTCGTGTACGCGTTGTTGGACGCACCGGCGCTTGTGAGATAGCGGTCGAACATTCCTCTGCCGACGTTTTTGGAGCCGTCGAACATCAAATGCTCAAAGAGATGGGCGAATCCCGTTTTCCCGGGCTGCTCGTTTTTGGAGCCCGTGTGATACCGTACGTCAATCGCAGCCAGCGGCACGGTGTGGTCTTCATGGACGATAACGTGCAAGCCGTTGGGGCAGTCAAATTCCTTAAAATCAATGTTCATCGTTTATAAAAAAGAAGAACGTAACATCACGAGCAGCGTTCCGCCATGCGTCTATAATGAATGGAGAAATGAAAAAAGGCGGGCAAGACGTTACTCAATTTTACAAAACACCTGCTTGCGAACTTCTTCCATGATGCGCTCAATTTGTTTCTGCTGTGCGAATTGCGTGGCAAGGCTCTCCAATTGCGAATAATCTTGTTGAAGGTTCGGTTTGTGCGACGGGATAATTTTCTTAAGAAGGAAGATTTTATACCCCCATAGTGTGGCGGAGAGCTGCGCGCGCACGGGATGGGTAATTTCACCGGGTTTGGTGTTTTTCACCGAATCGAGAATTTCGGCAGACAGGGAAGAGCCGACCACGTGCCCCATATCGCCGCCGAACGCTTTTGTCAGCGGATCCACCGAGCGCCGCGACGCCAAATCTGCGAACGACGCACCATGAATAATGGAGTCTCGAATCGCGCGGATGGTATCGAGCGCACTTTGGACGTCGGCTTGTGTTTTCGGGATGCGGATAAGGATATGCCGGACGTGCACTTCATCGCCGCGGCGTTCGAGCAATTGGATGATATGGAAGCCGAATTCCGTTTCCACGACGTTGGAAATTTGCCCTTCTTTCAAACCAAACGCCGCCTGTTCAAATTCCTTCACGAAAATGCCGCGTTTCTGAAAACCGAGATCGCCGCTGTCAACTGCGGAGCCGCTGTCTTGGGAATACCGCTTTGCAAGAAGCCCAAAGGGCGCCCCGTGTATCAGGCTGTCGTGCAGGCGTTCCGCCAGCGACCGCGCGCTGTCCTTTGCCGCGGTGCTCGGTGTTTGCGCAATTGCAATATCGGCAAGATCGTATTCGTCAGGAATCGTTTGCAAAGCGAGAGAATCCTTATACATATTGTAAAAATCCTCTACGTCCTGGCTGGTAACTCGCTGTGGGTCGCCAATTTTTTGACGCAGCCACTGGTCGCCCAACATTTTTTTCTTCATTTCATCGCGGAATTCCCTTTTAAGCTCCGAGATGGTCTTGCCATAGACTGACTCTAAACGCTGTTCAGAGCCGTATTGCGATACGATGGTTTGGATGCGATAATCTAATTGCTGCGAGACCTCGTCGTCGGTTACTTCAACGCTGTCCTCAATCGCCTTTGCATAGAGCACGTCCTGATCAATAAAATTTCGCAAAACCGCCGCGTGGAGAGCAGAATCGGTCATTGAGCCGGGCGCCATTTGCGAGCGTTCCATCGCTTCCGCAGCCATCACGTCCGATTCGAGAATGATTTCCTTGCCGACAATAGCGGCGATACCGTCAATCGTCGTGCCGGGTTTGATTTCCTGAACAGGCGCTTGCGCAGCGGCGTGTTTGCCGACAAGTAGTATGGCACAACAAAACACCGCGCAAAAAACTGCGTATGTACGTGATTCAATCATTTCCAATCCCCCAATCGGGAGCGTTAACCGGATGCCTCCGATTCGTTTGAAATTCGATTCGGCTGCATTCAATACGGCTTTATTTATTCGCAGCAACTATTCGCTTTAATACGTCGTCGTAAATTTTTACAGGGTACCGCAGCCGAAGCGAGTCAATCCAATCGCTCATGATTTTCTTTGAGAGGTATTCCTGATACTGGCTTGCCGCATCGGGAATTGCGTCCTTGAATTCTTTCGGATGGGGTCTCTCCTTTGCATTGACGCGGACGATGGAAAATCCGTTTTCGTATGAAAACGGCTGCGATATGAAGCCGGAGTCCTTATCAATAACCTTTGCCGCGAGCGGATTATCCGAAGCCGCAAACCAGCCCCAATGCCCGCACTTATCCTTATATCCAGCGCGCAAGGTATTCATCTTGGCAAGAGTATCAAAATTTGCGCCGGACGTCGCTTTGGCATAGACCGATTTTGCAAGGGAATCGGCGACGGTGTAAATCTCGCTTATATCAACTCGGGGAGCAGTAAGGAATTGATCCTTGCGGGGCTCCCAATAGGCTTTCACAGCGGAATCAGTCATTTGCGCCTGTAGTTTATTCCACACCTCTTGTTGTTCCAAACGGTAAATGAGAATTCCGTCTTTCACGTCCGTCATCAAGTTTTTGAATTCGGGATACCGTTCCTCGATATTTTCAGATGCAAACTCCAAAAGGCGCGGCTCTATCAGTTTATAAACGAACGATGTTATACCGCTTGAATTCAGCGCCGTGCCTTTCAAATCGGGACGGGCTTTCAGCGTGTCAATCATCGCGCCAACCGTTGACGGCTGACCATGCAGGGCAAACAGTGTCTGCATCCGTTCGTCGGATGTGATTTTTTTATCCCACGATGAATCCGCAGTCGTGTGCAGCGTATCAACGTGCGCAAGCAGCTCCGCCATGGCGGTGGTATTGAACGAGAATCCGTATTTCATCCGCAACGACGCCAGAAACGCGCTGTAATCATCGGGGAAGAAATATTTTTTATAAATCGTCTTCAAGTTCTCTTTTTCTTCGTCATACGTTCCAATAGGCTTTGAGTCGCCGCGTTTGATAATGGAATACCCGTATAGGGTGCGCACGATTTTGGTAGAGAGCTCGTTGTCATTAAGGTTGAATACGACGTCTTGTATCTGCTGCGGCAGAGCCTTGTCGCCGCGCACGTGGTAGCCGATGTCGCCTCCTTTTGGCGCAGACGCCTTATCTTCTGAAAACTGCTTGGCAAGGTCTTCAAAATTCGCCTGCCCGTGTTTAAGGACATACATCAGGCTGTCCGCAAGTGCAAATTTTGCGAGCGTATCCAAACGCGGTGCGCTGGGCGTTACCGAGAGAAGGATTTGATACACCTGAACGCCGCCGGTGCTTTTCTTTTCTTCCAACGCTTTGATGACAAAATAGCCGTAGGGAGTACGGACAGGCTCCGGATATACGTCGCCCGGTTTCATTGAATACACCGCATCCTCGAAAGATTTCGGCGTCTGCCCGGATGTAAGCCAGTGAAGAATGCCGTGCGTCTTTTTCGCCGTCGGCTCATCCGATGAGTCTTCGGCAAGTTTGTCAAAATCCGCGCCCGCCTGAATCATGCGAAGAATGTTCTTTGCTTTCGTGTAGGCTCGGAGCGTATCCGACGGGGTAGGCTGCCCCATTTTGCTCGGGGGAAATGCCACCTGCACCTGCTGAATCAAATATTCGTTTTTGCGGCGTTCGTACATCAAGCGTACATTTGGCTCGGTAACCTGCCGCTCGATAATATAGGGACCCGCGAACGCGCGGCGGTTCTGCTCAAGCTCCTTCACGACGTCAGGATCGGAATCTAAGCGGGTATCCGCTGCATACTTCAATTTCATCCGGTAGTTGCTGTACAAGTCAATGAAATTTTTCAATGAATCATACGGCAATCCCGCAAACGTTACCGTTGACGGCGATGTTTTTTTGAACGCGTCCTCAAGCTCCTTCACCGTGATGGATTCATCGCCGATTTTAGCAACTACCTCATTTGGGTTGACGCTGGATTTATCCGATGTGGCGGTTTTTGGCTTTTTCTTCGCCCCCCATCCGGGGACAGTGGATACAGTAATTAACAGCAGAATGAGGAATAGACTTATTCCCACAGAACGCATAGTCTTCATTCAGTACCAAATTGAAAGTGAAATTATAATGGGTGAAAATTATGAACTGGTAAACTACTCATTCAAACGTTTCGTTGCAAGGGAAATGCCCGCCAACGATGCGTTTGGGCTTAGAAAGACGGTGAAAAGGATTGGCATTGGTTGCCCGGCGTGTTCCGGTTATATTAGTGGTGCTTTTTCATTTCTACCATTTATTTTTACACCCAGTTTTTACTCGTGCTTAATTCTTAAGCCATTTGGACAGGTAGCTCAGTTGGTAGAGCAAAGGACTGAAAATCCTTGTGTCGGGGGTTCAATTCCCTCCCTGTCCACTTCCTCTCCATAATCCAATTTTTGATTCTTGCACTACAGTTTACGCTTGTACTGTGAATGGATGCTCGGACACTTTGAGCATAAAACCTTGCAAAACAGCGTAAATTCTCGTTTTTGCCTTTGTTGATGCGTCCGTTTACCACTCTAAAGGTTATGCAAATTTACTGCTTTTTGGTCCAAAACCGGAAATCGAATCCATTCCGAATATAGCAAGCAAATATGAATTCAAAGGGAAAAAGGTGAAAATTGCATCAATTGTGTTTGTACTTTGTTTGTATCGTTCCATCGTCTTTAACTCTGATTATTCTCTCAGTATAGACAACAACTACTTCCTTATCCTTATATATTGCCATCAATCTCAGACTCCTCGCAGTTCCACCGCATATTTGGATCCCCCTTTTTTGCACTACCATTCATTAAAACCAATCAGATTTTTGGGGACTTCTCCGTAATCACATCACCCATCCTGAGCCGCTTGCTCAAAGCACCAGTGTCATCCCCTAAACCATTCCCACAACATCAATCATTCCTTGAAATTGAAACGGCTACTGAATTGAATAAGAGCCTGGCAAATCTCCCTGTTTTAGCGGGTTGTTAAAAAATTCCTTTGCCGATGTTCTGGCATCTTGCTCATCAACCAATAAAAAATCTTTCTGAGATTTAGGCTTCAACATCATCATTCAATCTCACTCAAGAATGGCGATGATGTCTTATATGGTGTTGTGGTCTTTTGTGAGCTGCATTTCGACAAATAGTACCTGAAGAAAATTCAATTGAGATGTTTTTTGAGATTATCGTCCGGCTTAATCAGACACGAACAGAAACAATGAATGGTCAAGTCCGAAGTTTTTTTTCTTGCTGTTGTGAATAGAGAAAAGGATTGATTTGCAGGAGATTGGTTATTTCAATGTGACCTTCAATCATGGGAAGTCAATGTCATTCATAGTATTGGCAATCTCACACACGAACAGTATCTGCTCATACATAACGAATAATTTGTTTGACTTTATAAATTTTATATAAATCAGCAAAAAGGTATTCTTGTGGAGGATTTTGGGTATTGAGCGAAAAAAGAACAACACGGTTATCACGATCGAAGAACCGAATAGTCTTACAATTTGACTCGCTGGTACCAACACCGCTTCTAAATGAAACAATCACCAAATCACCATCACGTATATCTCGTCTCTCCGCAGCTATACAAACCAACTTATCATTTGGCTCGACATATGGTAGCATACTATCACCCTTAGCAACAAGGACAAAAGCTTCTTTCCCGGTAGAGATATTATCAACATGCAATGTTTCGTGAGTAGCAATATCATCATATTGACTAATTGGTATACCGCATTGGACTTCACCTAATATTGGCAACCTTCTCATACGCTTTCGGTTTGGTTGTACGAGCCCCTCCTCACTAAACATTTCTCCAATACCTCTGAGCAACCAATCTAAATTTATTTTAAATTCTTCCGAAAGTTTTTCCAAAACATCGATGGATGGCTTCTTTTGCTTATTCTTTATATCGCTTAGATAGGAAGGGCTGGTTCCAAGCCGGTTTGCAAATTCTATACCATTTAAACCGGTTTCTTCTTGTATTTGGGCAATCCGTTTAGATAAATCTTTTCGATCCAGCATGTTCGCTTTGGCGTATTCGCTTGTTTTAATATTAACTATAGCGTATATTTGTTTCAATAATACGAAAATGATTGCGACGTATCAATTGCAAACCGTTGAATTGGATATTTTTATATAATTGAAAATGTGAATTGAGAACATGCAAACAAGTACAGAAGGGAAAAATTTTAAAAATCCTTTCCGAGTTCTTACACTCGATGGAGGCGGTATGCGTGGACTTTATACAGCGACTGTAATCAATACATTAGGTGAACACTTCGCAAATAGAAGAGGGGTCAAAGAACTTGATGTCGGTAAGGGATTTGATCTAATTGTGGGAACAAGTACGGGAGGAATTTTGGCGGCCAGTCTCGCCTATGGGCACTCAGTTAAGAAAGTTATTGAACTATATCATTCATCGGGACCGCGAATTTTCACTAACCCGATGCCAGAAACTAGAGAACGCATCAAACTCGGAAAGTGGCTATTACTAAAGTGTTCAAAACCTGCAAATGCGAATGGTATACTTAGGCAGGAACTAATCACTCTATTTCAAAATGAAACTCTGGAAGGTTTGTATAATAGACGTAATATAGGTCTTTGTATCCCTTCTGTCAAGGCGGAGAATCAAACGACAAAGGTGTTTAAGACTCCACATCTTCCTCGATTTACATTTGATAAAAAACATCTGATCGTTGATGTTTGTATGGCAACGAGCGCAGCGCCGATATTTTTGCCGCTCGTAGATGTGGCTGATCCAACAAATGCAATTCAACATTTTGTATATGCTGATGGTGGTTTATGGCAGAATAATCCAGTGCTTATAGGAATGTTAGAAGCACTAGAAATTACGAAAGGTACTGATCAACCAATTGAGGTAATTTCAATTGGCACTTGTTCTCCGCCAGAAGGTGAATTAATTAGTCCTGAAGAAGTAAACATGGGTTTGATGCAATGGCGGTTTGGTGCAAAGATTATGGGATTATCCATGAATGCTCAAGCTGCGGGTTCTGCGTTTATGGCAAAACTTTTGCAAGACCGTCTACGCGAATTGGGTTGCAATATAACTGTTCTCCGTTTGGAATCGTCTTTGCTTTCTGAGGAGCACATGCGTTTGATGCGTATGGATTCCGCCACTGTGAATTCCCTTCGAGCATTAAGTCAAGTTGGTAGCCAAGATGGTCAAGCGGCTATTCGTAGATGTGATGGAGGCGGAACACAAAGTAATGAGGAATACAAAATATTATTTGAATGTTTTAATCAGATGCCAATTTTCAATTAACAAGGAGTAAGTAAATGTTCGATTGTTCAAATTACATTCGTCAATTTCATGACGATGATGTGAAACTACATGACGATGAGAAACAGGTATTGCGCGATTGTCGTAATACGAATCGTGATCGTTTAAAGTCTGCATTGGAAAAGGATAAAAAGCCTGCACCCCTACGCTTCCAGAAGCAAGGTTCTTATGCTATGTTGACTACGATCCAGCATCCTGATAATGATTACGACATTGATGATGGGGTTGTCTTTAAGAAGGACGATTTGAAAAGTGAAAGAGGATCGGATATACAAGCCCTGGATGTTCGGAAAATGGTATGTTCTTTATTAAAAGACAATCGTTTCAATAAACAACCAGAAGTTCTCACAAATTGTGTAAGAGTCTATTATAATAACGGCCATCATGTGGATATACCGGTGTATAGGGAATATCAAGATGGTATTGTGACAAAATGTGAAATCGCTTCTTCGTCTTGGAGGGAATCCGATCCGAAGCAAATTAACAATTGGTTTCAGGGTCAATTGGATAAGAAAACAATAGAGGATGATAAGAATGATCCACAGATGAGACGCATGATACGTCTGTTGAAAAAGTTTGCGAATAGCCGTGCAAGTTGGAATCTTCCAAACGGATTCATATTGACAGTATTGGTCGATGAAGTGTATATAGGTCATGTAGAGCGTGATGATGAATGTTTCAGCCGAATCATTGATTTGATGCATTCTCGTTTATTATCAAATTTAGAAGTTAATAATCCGGCTCAAAGCACGGAAGTCATCACAAAACCATATCCAGATCCAAAAATGGAGTTATTGTGTGATAAACTGAATTGGGCACATGATGAATTAATAGTATTATCCGAAAACGATTGTACCAAGAAAAAGGCATTGAAGGCTTGGGCTAATGTATTTAATACACCGTTTTGGGATGACTTAATTATGGAAAGTGGCGTTAAATCTATTGTCAGCAGCGGAGGTCTACCGACTGCGGCAGTTCATAAATCAGGGGGTGGTACCTATGGATGATTCTCCTTCAAGTTTAAGGAATTTACGTGACGACAGATTAGCTCATTTTGAAACGCATCTTTTTACGAAATATGCGGCTACACGTATTCCTTCGGACGCTATTATTAAAGGTTATCTTATGGGTTGGAATCTTGAATCAGGTGATTTTATTCCACCACGTTCATTGAAAATATTTATTCAAACATCCTTTCCGTTTACGCAACCAGATATATTTGTAGTTGATAGCTCCAAATATTATTTACACATCCCTCACATTGCATACACAGGTAAAGTGTGTTTGCTTACAAGTGCGGCTACTTTTTCTCCCGATAGGTATGAGGAGGTAATTGATTATTTACTTGAAAAAACGAAGCTACTTCTTGAAAGCTCTGAATCATCAAAAAATAATGATGAATTTTTGAAAGAATATCATAATTATTTATCAGGTCTTGAACCGCTAGTCCAACGGCATTTTTGGAGTATAATAAGGTATCCTCGAACAAGTAAAATAATTCATTATTGGTCTGGTAAAGCATTTATTTTGTTTGGTGATACGCAGAAAGATTGTGAACAATGGCTAACTGCGTGTTACGGGAATTCAGGCGTTGATGATTATTCAACAGACCAAACCGTTTTCGCATGGCTGGATACTCCATTGTTACCTATTGATTATCCAAAACATGGTGTCGAAGTCAGACATCTACTTGAGCAACACGCACCAGAAGTTATACCATTTTTAAAAGAAATAAATTTGACTGCAAATGCGAAATTGCCGGTGATAATAGGATTTGATTCTCCAACAGGTATAATTTATACAGGTTTCATTGTTAATGGTGATAGGAGTCAAAATGGGTTTCGTAAAGGCAAAATGCCTAAGAAATTACAACTCGAAAGGTACTTTAATTCTAATACAATAACACATATTACACTAGATCGTATCGATCCGTCAAGTATATTAGCTCGAAATGGTAAAAGCTTTGATAAATCATTGTTGAATAAGCGGGTTTGCCTGGTAGGTGTAGGTTCGCTTGGCGGTGAAATTGCCATTCAATTGGCGAAATCAGGGGTGGGCGAATTAATTCTCATTGATAATGATGTTTTCCATTGGGAGAATGTTGGCAGACATGTGCTAGGTGGTGAGAGCGTAGGGAAACTTAAAGTTGAAGCCATGAAGAAGTATGTTCAATCACAAATGCCATGGGTAAATGTATCAATACGTTCATCTACAGTTGAATTATTACTCTTTGACGAAAAGAATCTTTTTGATGATGTCGATCTCATAATCTCAACTACAGGTAATTGGTCTGGTAATTGTTCGTTAAATGTAGCTCAAAGGTCTTTTCCTCGTTTTCCAAATGTAATCTATGGTTGGACTGAGGCTTATGGTGTTGCAGGTCATGCCTTGTCGGTTCGTTCAAACGGTGGTTGTCTTTGCTGTGGCAGTACAGAATATGGTGCTTTCAACGATAGAGTCTACGAATGGAATGATGAAGAATCTAACTTGATGCAGGCAATAGGTTGTAGCGATTTATATCAACCGTATTCTGTAGTTGATGTGGCTCAAACATATTCAATGATTTCCGAAATCGCCCTAGAAATATTATTAAACAAATCAAATCATTCCATTTTGCGAACATGGATTGGAGATATTACGAGAGCAGAAAACCTCGGTGGGAGAGTTAGTTCAAAATGGGCAAGTATTGGAGTTGGTGTTAAACTTTCAAAACGCTTCTATGAAACCGATTGGCTAGTTAATCCGATATGTTCTTTATGTCATTAGGAAGCAGGTCGCAAATCTACAATTCACCGCTTTCTTTTCACAGCCAGAATGGAAAGTATAAAGTAGTCTTTGCACCAACCGTTCTTGAACATTTTCATGTTAGTGTTCAGGAGAGGTATAATGCTGCTGAGGCTGGAGGTCAATTATTTGCCGATTTATCAAATGAGATTGTAAGAGTTGTTTTGGCAACTGGTCCTCGTAAAACGGATAGGCGAAGTAGATATTTCTTTCAGCCTGATCGTCGAAAAGAGAATGCGGAAATTAAGAAACAGTTTAAATCTGGATTGCATTATATAGGTGATTGGCATACTCACCCACAAGATATACCAATTCCATCTTCTATAGATGTTGAAAATATTCAGGATTGCTTTAATAATTCTCGGCATCAGCTCGTTTCATTTATAATGGTTATTGTTGGAAGAAACCTATTCCCAGACGGACTTAGTGTCAGTTTGCACAACCATGCAACACATGAATTTCTATCTGTAGAACACAATATTTAGCTTGGAGCATCTATGCCATAATAGGCAAATTAGAGACTACTATTACCTACACCAATCTCACACAATACACTTTCACATGTAGTTCTGTCAATACTTCAGCATGTCGGCTAATCATATCAATAGTATCCTTTTTTAGACCGCACAAACCAGTCTTGATTTTGCTGATTTTGGCGATGTCAGCATCAGACAAGCCATTTGCTACCATTGTATCAAACCCAATCGTATTCTTCACAAAAATCACAATCCTCTGAATCTCAGCTTCTTTGTTGGCAGTCGGATCAACTACAATCCCAAAATGCTCCAGGATGTAAGGTTGAATCTGCTCCTTGAAAGCATCATTTAATTGAGATATAAATCCCAGGTTTTCTTCAGTCGGAAAATAGGTCTCAATTGTACACTGCAAATCAAAACCAATTTCTAGGTTGATTGAATGTAATACCGATAATTTGTTGTTCGTTTGGCATTGTTGTTCAAAAGAGGTATTCAAAGCAGTTTCATTGTCCCTGAATTATAGTATCTTTTTCAATCCTTCAAATGCCTTTGCAACTCTATCCTTTCCATCCGTAGCTATTTCTTCTAGTCTGTTAAGGTCTGTTACCTCTGGTTTGAGGAATGAAGGCAATTTCGCAGCGAGCTCTACCAAGCTTCTTTGTATGTTATTCATCTCGTCATAGTCTTTATATTCATTTACATCTTCAGGTTGAATCTGAATAGTTTTCGTTACAGGCGGATATGAGTTGGCTTCAATTTATAGAACGATCGATGTCGGTACTTCAGAGAACACATCACTGAATGATCTGGCATTCGCATCTCTTTTGGTTAATGCGTCTAAAGCAAAACGTTCCTCAATAGTTTTTAAAATGGATGTATGGTCATAAAGATTGTGGTCAACAAATCCTGATTTAACAAATGGAGATACAACTATAGTGGGAACGCGCAAACCACTGATGTCAAATTTATATTTGTATTTTATTTCCTCATAGTCATCCGGTTGGGGTAATGGAACTTGAGGAGAAACATGGTCATAGATGCCGCCATGTTCATCGAACGTTATAATCAGTGCTGACGTTGACCAATAAGGTGACTTTGTAAGAGCTTGAAAAATACTGTTTACTAAATTATCTCCAGCGCCAACATCGCTGTCAGGATGCATATCGTTCTGCTCACCTGATATTGCAAACGTGTGATAGTTTGGCTCAATAAAGGAATACTGTGGAAGAGAATTGTTTTCCAAGTCGGCAAATAAATTGTCCAGTCTTTTGCTGTTTCCCAAGTGAGATGCAACATATTCAATCGCCCAGGATTGGGCTATGAGGTCATTATGATAAATTTTCCATGATATTCCTTTGTCAGTTAGCCTTTTATATATAGGCTCCATTGAATAAATGCGAAAATCATCATCACAATATCCATGCGATGTCGTAGCATGAACGAAAAATCTGTTTGGCCAAGTTGGTCCAGGTACACTGGAACGCCAGTTGTCAAACAATGTATACTCCATTGCAAGTTTTGAAAGAACAGGAATGGAGTCAGAACTGTAGCATTTCATAATTCTAGCGGCAGTTTCCTCGTTCTTAACAACACTATTGAAGGAAGCTATAAAGACATTGTGAGGTTGACATTCAATTGCACTTTTATATTGTTATAGTCATGCGCTGGATCACCAAGAAAATTATTCTTCAATTCTGCATCAAAGCTGACCTTAATGCTTTACGATGAAGGATTCTTAGGGTCAATCGGATTTGACTCTTCACCAGTGAGTCCATTGATATCAGGATTTATTTTTTTCAATGAACCGAGCATGTGGTCAAATGAACGATTCTCCAACATCAAGACGATGAAATTATTTATCTTTGATAAGTGTGTCATTGAGATGCTACCAAACAGTGAATGAAAACTATTCCATTTCAATTTACAAAATATTTTGTAAACTTGCCTCAAGATAGTTCTGAATTATTGCTAATTTTATAAGCATATCCCCTCACATTCTATTGCATTACGTAAGAATAAAATGATATTAATAAAAAACAAATGGGGTATGAAACCAAGGACATAAATAGTATAAGTAATACGTATTTGCTTGCCTTGATTTTTTTATTCCGAAAAAGAATATAGGATATTAGCAATAGAGTTGCTGGTATTATGTAATAAGAGAAAGGTTGGATAAGGTAAACTGGAATGGATGAAGAGATTATTGATGATTTATAAGCACCTAATTCAGTCATTTCTTTATATATTTGAAATGCGTAAAATTCAAGTCTATAATTAATGAGACACGCAGCACTACCAGCAATCAAACCGATTGACGATTCTTTATATAATAATATTAATGCTAATAATATTAATGGATAAGCCAATTGAAATATTATTCTTTCCCAATACAGATCCGCAACATCTTCGTTAAGTTTATTTTTATCATCTTGATTCTTTTGAATGGCTGCATAATCAAGAGATTGATGGATAGCAAGCGCTTCGTTGTTATATATCTTTTCTTCGAGTGTTTGAATATCAGCGTTGCGAAATAGAAAGAGTACGCTAATTAAATAATAGAACAAAACTGCAAGAATTCCTGATTTTAATACTTTATACAATTTCATAGTTTTTTCCAATCTTTTCTATGTTTTCAATCCGGTCTTCAACATACGGATGCGTATTGTTGTTCGCTGAATGGATTTCAACCAAGCAATGTAAACATGAAAGGATGTCATTATAATTCGTAAATATCAATGCAGCAGTGTCTGCATACATTTCAGATGAATGCCTTAATTCTCTTATCCGCTTAAAACCGTCAGTCAGAATAACATATACAACAATTCCAATAATAATTAATAATGCAATTACAATTAACGCGCTAATGGGGACGGATTTCGATGCTAGATAGAAAAATAATATTATTTGCATCAAAACATTTAGAAATATTAAAGGAACAAAATATTTTCTCAAAATCGAATAGTTCGTGTCCGCAATTAAATAAAGGTCTGTATCGTGTTGCAACACATGTCCTAATTCATGAGCCAATATCGCATTTCCTTTATTGTTATCTTTCTTGAAATCAATTAAAAATCCAATTGGAAGTATAAGATTAATATTACCGTCAACTTCTTCGACACTCGGATATTTCGATAAGGATTTACTTCTCCATAACATTACTATCTTATATTCTATCAACATTTTATTGCAAAGATTTCGAACTGCTTCCCTTACGTTAATCTCTTCATTATCTTTAATTGGAATAAGAAATTTATTTTTAATCAATGTTTTCAATCTGTTAACATTGTCATGTGCTAAAATAGTGGTATACAAACCTAATCCTCCTAGGAATACATAAGTTAAAGAAATCATTATATTCTGGAGCCGTTCCATTTGATTCATTAATTCATTTGCATCTTTTACATTAGAATCTGCATAAATATAATCTTTTAGATTTTCATTGTGAACAATTTCAGTCAATACACCCTGTACAACAATTAAGAGAAAAACAAAAATAATTAATGAGATATAAAACCTTACAACATATTTTAATTGCCTTTTGTATTTAGCAATTTGAGAAGGTAATTCTGCTATTTCAGATATATAGTCGATATGTATATCAATAATCGCCATAATTATTTCAGATCAAATGTTGTCTTAACATCATTGCTAAATGAACGAACAATTTCTTCACTTTCTAAGTCGCTTAAACCTGCTTTTAGAAGTTCATTTTTCCAATTTGTTTTGAGGATTTCAAGATCTGGAACCTTTTTTTTATTAATCAATGCGATTATATCCATAAATGTCTTGAAAGTCCCCATTAACACAGAAAATGAACTTATGATAGCGGATGCATCTTGTAGTGCAAATTCATAGTGTCCTGCATTTTTTAAGTCAAGCTGGGACACATTATTATCCATATCTTCAATTAGGACCTCGCCTAAAGCATTAACTTGCTCAAGCTCATCTGGATAATATTTTTCTGAAATTGATGTTACTGTGCGTAATAATTCGGTTTTTAATCGTGCATCCATGCGTTAATAATATTTATATAGAGTTATGAAAATGACGTTCGCATATTAATTTGTACACTTTAATGCAACAAATATAACTAATGGATTTTGAAAAGTCAATAGCGCTAGTGAACTTTATTAATATTCATTATGAATACCTTCCTTTTCGTATGTTTGGGTCGTTTATTGATTTAGGCAATGCTGGGATATCTTCCGCTGGCATACCAGAACCCGCTTAGTCAACTCAAAAGAATTTCCCCACAAACTCCTTCCCGACCAGTATTGGCATTGTATTGCTTACATCGAATTGACACGAAATATGAACATCTTCTGGGAATCCTTTCTCGATCAGTTCATAACCCGATGAACATTGAGCAAGTGTTTTATACAAATTATTTTCAACTGATCTAAAGGCATTGACTGCAATCTTTGCTTCAGGACTCATTGCAACACTCAGAAATGACAGAATTGCTCCGGCACCGAGTAAATCCTCAATCGCAAATCTGATACGCCCATCAACCCATTTCTCACCGGCAGCAATAACAGTAATCCTCTTTCCTTTCATCATCGCCAGTTCTGCAACTGCCTGGGCATTTCTCAGGCATCCACATAACACGATGCATCCTTCAACTGAAAATGAGATTGTAGAACCATTGGGAGATGGCAATACAACCTTATCGCCGACATTGAGCAATTGCATGCTTGAAGGTGATAAACTCAGAACCTTTTTGTTCAGATGTGGTGTCCATCTTCTTGATGCCAGCTTTGCTCCATGAGCATCAGCATATTCTTTTGCTCTTTCATCTTTATGGAAATATGGCAGGACGCTGGCTCCTCTTGCAATGGCTATATCAACACAGGTTGAAAAACAAAGGACATCAACAATGATAATGACATCTGAATGAGGAGCAAGATGCATTGCACCTGCTAAACCCCATTCTATTTTTATTGGGAATTGGGATTGAGTGTGGAAGGGCATTAGAAAGTTATTTATACAGAATCCTTAACTTCCTCTTGCTCTTGCTCCCTATTGCTCAAAGACTCCGATAAGTATTCAATATTAATCTTTACTATATCGAGATCAGTTACCTTACTTGCTGTTTTATCAGCAGGTTTTACATTGATGATTGTGAAAAATATTGTGCGATTCTTGATTGCGATCTTCGGTATATTACTCGCAGTTGATTCATCACCAATTTGAATATAGGAATTTGACAAGTTAAAAATGACAAGATGTCCAATTGGGCTGTTATATGATTCGGCATAGAGCAAAGCTTGCCTGAAGCCCTGACGAATTCTTGATTTTGGATAGTTACTCCCATCGTATAATTTTACTTCGAGAGGCAATGGTTTTTCTCTATCGAATTTAACTACAACGTCCGCTTCACCAATCTCAGTACGTGGCTTAGAAAACGGATAATCAATGCCGCTAAGCATAAGAAACCTACGAAGATGCTTATCAAGGACATCTTCGATGTGCCTTGAATTATTGACCGTCATTTTGAACACTTGCTCCCTATCGAATGCCTGAGTTAGTCCTTTATATCTTTCTAAAATGTAAAGAAGTAAATCTCCATCATCAATTTGCTCATCTAAGTAGGTGTAAAACAATCTAAAGAATTGATCTTTATAAGTGTCGATAGTATCATTTATTTTACCTGTTCCTTGATTAGCTACATAATACAATATTTCGAACCGTTTGTTGTTATTTGTAGTTTCGCATAATTCTCTTGTGATGAGATAAATATATGCTGCACGTTTTTTCTCATCATCAGGAAGATTTTGAACGCATTTTGCAATTGCATTCATGTCATTTGTGATTCCGACTTTTTCTTCGTCAGATAAAATTGCTTCAAGCTCTTTTTCAATTGCATTAAGAACTGGTTCTGTGTCTAAATAAGTAAGGAAATACTTCAAAAGATTCAGGAAATTATTCTCATTAGAATTCAATACTTCATCTTTACGGCTATCGAGTTTTGCGCGGACTGCGGATAGGTATGGGTCTTTCATTGGCATTATATGTATTAATTGTTAAAATGTTAGGCTGTTATATTATGACATCAGATCGTCCAAAGCATCATTAACCATACGGATGCCTCTGTTGCCTGATTTATTTTTGTCTGCAAGTCTTATTACTAAATGACATCCTCTACAAATCTTATGCGATTCATTGATTATATCCTTCACTTTCACTCGCAGAGAAAGTGTGCATTCTGGGCAATGAACGACGACTAATTGATTATTGAATGCTTCAGTTAAATCCATTCTTTATAAACCGTTAGGAAATATTATTATTGTCAATAAAATGAAAATGGAATATCTAATACAATATGGTTTTTGCATAAGTTTAATAATCATATTGATATAGCAACACTTAGATTAAATATGTTTTTTCAACTCTGGAGGCAGGAATGAATCTATTTCCTCATCGGTGCATGTATTTTCTAATTTACGTTTTAATCCGTCAGTTGCTTCCTTGTACGCCTTATTTATAGTTCTAGGTGAACCTCTATAGGCAATTGACAAACGGTTTTGAAGCTCATCTCGACGACTTACAACGCTATTATAATTCAGAATTCCACTTTTTAGATCGGTCAATAATGACAAATATGATTCCCGTATAGACCACAAATCATTAGCAGCAGTTGAATGCTTTTGGGAGATTTCTCCTAAATCATAGTCTTTTGTGTATGAATTAAGGGCTAATAAAATGGTTGAAAACACTACACTCAGGATTAAACCAGCTTGATTACCTCCGAAAATGGAAGTTATTATGCCTGTTGTAGTCAATGCGGATAAAGCTATTTGTGAGAATTTTATTCTTTTATGCCTTGTCAAAATAATGTCCGCACATTTTTCTTGTGTTTTATGACTCCATACGACACGACCAAAGCATTCTCGAATCTGCGCTTCAATGATTTCTAAATTAGTTTGGGAATTGGTATCCATATATTTCTCTCCAATTCTTATTTGCTGACCATTCATTGTTTTTGTCTTCAAAATACATCGCTTCTAAGGTAATATTGTAACATCGTTTTGCTTTAAAATCAAATTTTCCCTGACTGTAAACGTGTTGGTTGCTACCTATTGCATACCAATAAGATTGATCGGGATTAAGGTTAGACAAGAATAAAAAGAAATCGCGGGTTATCAAATCATAATATGAATATGAATTATTATGATGTTCCCAAGAAATAAGAAAATCACTAGCCAGAGTATCAATTAATAATCCGCCTATTGGCACACTCCAATGATTTTTCCATGCTCTTGCCATTTTGCATAATTTTTTAAGATTATAATTGTAAGTTTTATCTATATGATTGATTGCATCTTGTTCCGGTTTAGGGTTTGTCATCTTCCAACTTCCACCATTATTTGAATCTGGATAGATAAAACTACCATCCGATGTTAAGAAGACAGGAACAATTTCAAAACTAATGTTATCAGAAAAATCTACGATGACAACTTGTCCATCACTCCCAACGTGAGTTGAAGGATATGTATTATAAATTGAGCCTCTTATTGCTTGTAACAAAGCAGATTGGCCATTATAATTATGGTCGTTATATTGAGAATAGAAATTATCTGGGAGCGTAAAAATCATATCTAAATCGCTTAAACCATTTATTGCGGTACCTCTTCCATATGAACCAACATAAAGACTATTTTTTGTATCAGATTGAATTCCCCGAAAATCTAAATTCAGACAATTTGTTATACGTTTATAACGGGTTGAAATCGTTGAAATTGTAGAAGATTCAATTCTAAGGTTATCACAAAATAGGCTGAATTTTTCTGCAACAGACATGAATGTTCCTTTGTTTGATAACAATCAATTGAATTCAGCCACTTGTTCCAGTTCTTTACAGTTTCGGCATTTTCGTCCCACAATTTTGGCAATACACTGCCATAGGAACAAGCCGTGTTCCGCAATTGAAGCAGAAATTCATATTGCTATTGCTGGTTGAAGTTTTATTAACAGTAGGCATTGCAGGTGTAGCTTTTACATTGCTCATTGCCTGCATCTCGGCTTTAGTTCTCCTATGGCGGCGACGACGTTTTGCCGCAGGTTTTACAGCATTTACAATCGCAGCCAGACTCATCTTGGGCCTGCCTCGTCTCTTCTGAGGAACCGCTGGTGTTGATTCTTGTGTCTTGATTGGTTCCGGCTCTATAGGGTCGGTCATGGCAGCTACCGATTGATTCTTCTGATGGACAAATCTTTTGTGCCCTCCAAGAGCTAATGCCGTTTTGAATGATTTTCCACAGATGTCACAAACAAATCCTGTTGTTGTTGATTCTGATGCCATATAGATGATGCTCTCAATGGTTGAATAAAGATGTTAATGCAATTCAAAAATAACGAACATTTCTTTCAAAACAAATCAACTGCTAATGGAAGTATCCAATGTATCTGCCGGCGGAATGTTTGCAAGAATCTTGAATTCATCCCAACACCTCATTCAGCATCCACGCTAAACGAATACCAGCTTTCTCCAATTGTTTATTAACAATCGGTCGCATAACACGATAATATGCAGCGGTATTCTCTCATTTCTTTTTGCGTGGCGGGATGAGAAATTTATATGATGCAACACTGAGAATATCCGCAATCCGTTGGAGGGTCTCAATCTCCGGGGCAAACTCTCCGCGTTCTAACTTGCTGATAGAACTGCTGTTGAGCCGCAGGTCTTCCGCAAGTTGTTCCTGTGTGTACCCGCATCGAAGGCGATATTTACGGATGTTCTTCCCGATGATTTTTTTGATGTTGCTCATGGAGGCAAACATCCCTATATTCGCTCGCCGATGTATGGCAGTACAACTGCTATATTATATTTGATTCGTATGAGCAGGCGAATAACGCCCTGCGAGAAGTATAGCGGCTGTGGTGCTTGCGGCGATGCGTGCAACGGCGAAGATATAGTGAGAGCGGTAGAGAAATTATATACTGTACAATCACCGGAAAAAGTCTTGGTTTGGTGGGTGAAAATTCCTAAATTCCCCTGTCGCTGAAGAAAACTTAGAGGCAGCGAGTTCCTCTTCGACCCTCTGAGAAATCCGCAGGTTTGTTATTTATTTGTACGAAGACGTTAGTGTTTTATTACATTCTCAATCGCTGTTAATATGGTAAGCAAGGAAATTTTCGCGTGCATAGTTTATCGCTATGAATAGGGTATGAAAAAAAGAATATTCGTTTGCATGTAAATCAGGATAACATGCAAATCGAATGACTTAAATCTTTATATATAACATAAAATTTGTAATAAGGAATTCATAAAATAAACGAATCAGCATACAACTCTGTATAACGTGCATAAAATTATAGTTAAGACACGAGAAATGCCTATATTTTAAGCAATAATGGCAACCAAAAAACCAGTAAAAAGCGATAATAGCCCACAAAAACGGCAAAAAATACGGGTTGGACCCTTCAAAACGGAAGAAGATAGGAAAAAATATCTATTACGTCTCTTACGGAATCTGGAACAAGGCGGTGATGTGAAGGTTTATCACGAACTCCATTCGATAGCGATGGATATTATGAAGATTACGGAAGTGTCGTTGCTCAAACGCGAGATTGAAGAACTTCGCCAACGCATTGAGAAACTTGAACGAAGCAACGGAAGGTCGTGAGTACGAAATGATTAGCATTCATCCGATATAGATAACCCATGTATCGTTTTGCCTCAATCTTTATTGTCGTATTTTTTGCGCGGCAAATCTCCGCACCCGCGCAAAACATCCCACAGTCGCTATCCGATACAAGTATTTACCATGACGACATAGTCAGCCATTACGCCAACGCGCAAAGGCTCCTTTACACTCCATTGCTCCGCCCAAACAATAGAGACACGCTCAACCATTCATATTTCCGTGCGGTTGATACTGCGTATGGAGATGTGATAAGTGTTTCAAGAAAGAAATACTGGCATGTTCCATGCTCCCCAACACACGAAAACGTCTTGCTTATGTCCCAAAATGAAAGAGCTGGCACCTGGAAAGCACAACCCGATTCATTGCTTCTCGCGGTGCGGCTTCTTGTGATGAAGTTGCCGTTTACCTCGGAAGATTCCAACGAGATAATCGCAAGCGTAGTTGTTCAATTCGATACAAGTCGAAATGATTCTGTTGATAATCTTCGTTCTGGTGTTCTTGATACTTTTAACATCCCGTGGAAATGGTTCAATCGTGCGTATAGCGACACGTGTTTTTTCTCGCCAGTTTACGGCGTTCCTCAGAATTTTTATTATGATAAAAAGCAAAGCGGAGCCGAATTATCTGTATCAAGCCGCCGATATGCAACATTTCTCCTATCGGCAATCGTTGTCACAGATAAAATCGCGGATTCGCTTCTTTCGGGGCTACCGTTAGTTGCAGAAATTGGGGGATATGATCGAGAAGATAGAACAAGAATGCAAATAAGCGATTCGATTGTACCCGAAATCATACTCCATGAAGTGAACATGATAGACGGCATGAGCACAGTCGGCAAGTATTGTTTCGCATTGCCGAATAAAAATGAAAGAATAACCCTGGCTGGTATGGCGCGCGTAAATCAAATATTGGATTACAGAGGAATACCGGAGACACGAGAACTGGAAAAAATGAATCGCATTGCACAGACGAAACAACACAAAGGCGATATTGAGTTTCAAGGCGTGCTCCCCTCCGCCTTTATAAAAAACAAATAATTTTTTGCAAATGAAAACAAAAGTATTTTTTCTGTTCACTGTTATCTATTCACTGTTCACTGTGCATTGCCGCGCCCAAGTTGGCACGGTCGGCGGTCCCCTCAGTTATCACGTATGGTTTAATGCGGTAGGCAACCGAATGAATGAGGCATGGGGGTCATCCTCAATAGATACATTGCCTGGATTATCTGATAGTATTCCCCATCCCATATCAATTGGTGAAAATATGGAAGATGGGGTACTTATTGGACACGAGTTCTCAAGTTATATACTTAATCGGTATGTTTTAGATACAGCGCAGTATTACGCATTTCCGGGCAGCTTTGTTGTACCGGGAAATTTCAATGGAGATTCGTATAGTGATTTTGTCGTGATAACAGGAGAATCTCAAGGATCAAATTTGAGAGTTATTGTTTTATTTGGAACTTCAAAACCTGATTCTTTTGTAACTGCGATGGTACTCCATGAACAACCCGCTGCATTTGCTGGGGGACCAATTGCAGTTGCGGACTGTAATCTTGACGGCTATGATCTTATTCTATCTGAACGTAATTTTAGTCTTGATACTGGTGCTACTTCAATTGGAAGAATAGCCTTATTTCTCGGCGGACCCGGAATGTCAATGGATACTGTTCCAGCCCAAACGCTCTATGGCGTTAATCGCTACAATCCAGTAGGGGGGCAAATGATGTGTGGCAAGATTCGTGATGCTACGCATGAATACATTTGCGAAGAACGCGGGGGGCACTCGTCAGACCTCATTGCAACATATCTCTGCTGCCCTGATTTCCAACTCCTGCCAACGGATACTATTTGGTGTGCGGATAGCGGCGCGGCAAACGGAGGATTTCTTGTAACGGAAGCGACGGGCGACTCCGTGGACGACATCTTGCTTGGAAGCCAAAATCAAGTTTTCATATACGCGGGAGGGAAAAATATTTCTTCAACGCCGTCATTTTTGATTAATTATCAACCGTTTTATCTCTTCACAGGTGATTTCGGTTCGGTGCTGACGGACGTGGGGGACGTATCGGGGAATGGCTATCATTATCTGCTGGCTTCAGCACCGGGGGCACAAGGCTACGGAGGCGGAACGGGAGGCGGCGATGTTTTTCTCTATCCGTTGCAAAGGGGATTGAAAGATACATGCGTCGGTTGGGCGGGGTTGGAGGATGACGCATCCGGTTTGGGGCTGACAGCAGCGGCTGTTGGCGACGTGAATGGGGACGGGCTTGCCGATTTTTATTGCGGTGCAATTTCGGAATCTAATGCTGGCAGAATAGTCGCATTTCTCGGCGACCCATCATACGGACAGCCTGTTGCCGTAAAAGAACCGCCATCTGTGCAGGCTGGTTTCATTCTCAATCAGAATTACCCTAACCCATTCACGTATCAGACGAATATTCCTTTTACGATAAGCGATAGGCAACTTTGGGGTTCGCTTGTAACATTGAAGATTTATAACGCTCTCGGTGAAGAACTCTATACCGCATTCAATCAGAAAGCGGATGGCGCAACCTACACAATCCGCGTAAACGGTGCGGGAATGCCGGAAGGGAATTATTTCTACCGTTTATCGTGCGGCGGCTTGGTATCTACAAAAATGTTCTCCGTCATGCGTTAAAATTGTTATTTCTGCCTTTCGTTCTCAAATAACACTAACAAAATCAAACTACACATTCTATTTAACAGAAAGGACTCCATGAAACAGGTTATGTTCTGCTTATGCCTTCTTGTGGCGGTTTGTTCGCCGTTCTATATGGCGCACGCGCAATGGTACACACCGCTCCAGCGGGTAGATACAAATTATACTTACGGCATTAACTGGTTCGGGAATACAGGTAACGGCGTATATGACAGCCTCGGATTTAATAACTTCAATTCGGCGGATGCGCTGAGTACGTTGAGCAATGTGCGCGGTACATTCTCGTATGATGACTATAATGTTATCGGACCCTACTCAGGTTCGCAGCGTATTCTCTATACTCCGCGTGTAAAGCCGTCAACAAACGATACGCTAAACCACTACTACTTTCTTTCAGTGGATACGACGCGTGGAGAGGATACCATAAGTTTATTTGTGGGAGGTAATGAAATAACGTATTGGCGTGTTCCATCATCCGCCTCGGACTCAAATATTTTGCTTATGTCGCAGAACGAACTGGGAGGCGAGTGGAAAGACTTCCCGGATTCGCTCCTTCTTGCGGTGCGCCTGCAAGTAACATCTCTTGCCCCCGATTCGGCGCATTTGGATTCTATCGTTGCCAGTATCAAGGTACAATTCGATACCGGCGGACAATTTGATTCCGTGCGGACAGGTGTTCAATATACCTTCAACATTCCGTGGGGGTGGTTCAACGCGGCGAACAGCGACACGTGTTTTTTCTCGAATGTTGCCCTTGGCAATTGCTATCCCGTGCCGTCTAATTTCCTTTGGGAATCCGAAGCTGCGGGGTGTTATCAGCTTGGCGTATCGTGTGAGTGCGGCGCGGAACTTTCGGTGTATAGTAAGCGATTTGCAACGCTTCGCCTTTCAGATATTGTGATTACTGATAAAACCGCCGATTCGCTTATGTCAGGATTGCCGTTGGCTGCTTCCAATCCCGTTCTTGGTGGTTATGATCCCGAAGATTCCGTTCGTAGCTACATCAGCGATTCACTTCTCCCCGAAAAAATTCAGTTACGGGCGAAAACAATTGATAGTTCATTTCAGGCGCAGGGCAGTACGCGGCTTTATTTCTATTTCCGGGATGAGGAAAATATGGCGGACTTCGCCTCAAGCGCACGTTGTAATCAGATTTTAAATTTCACGGGGACGGATGAAATACAGGGCGATCCGACCTATAAGATTCCACGTTATATTAGTCAAGTTCAGCCCCGAACCTGGATTTGCCCGTGGTTTGGCATGGGAGGAAGATCAGCCTATGCCGATGTTGGTATTCTAAACCTGATATATAATAATATGGATGGCATCAACTATTCCAGCGCCACTTTTAACACCGCAAAAGTAGATTCACTCGGCGGTTTGTATGACCGGTCGGGCAGTGTAGAAGATTCGATTTATCATTTTGGCGTTTCATGGGGGAACATTATATGCGATACCCCAATGACGGGCTATTTCCCTGCATCGGTGATGGAACAATATAAAGGGATTGCGTTGGGTTATTACAGCAGTGATTTTCAAGATTCAACACAGCGTATTTCCGCGTATGATTACAGCGTTACAGGGCACGCGGGATTTGCAATTGCCGGAAATCCAATCAACAATGCGCTTGAGTTCCCATCATTTAATAGTTCCGGGACGCAGCATTGGTGGGCGGATATATTCATATACTCACAAGTTGATTCAACCAATTTATTTCTTGATGGGGGACCGCCTACGCCGGAAGAATTGAGCGAACAATGCAATGTGGATTTGGCATTCGGCGCACAAGGCTTGTGGTTTTACACAAATACCATTCGCGGGAACTGCATCGGTTTTTCCGATGATACCGGCGGTTATTCGAGCGATTATAAAGCCTTTGTTACTGGCGATTCACTTCCCACGATGTGGAACCGGAATTGCCTGTGGGTAAAATCGTACAGCGCATGGATGAAAAGTTACTTGCGGGAATTATTTCCTATGAAGTGGTCGGGAGCATTTGTACAAGCGTTTTCTAATCCCTATTCATGCCAAAGCAGTCTCGGTCGCATTGATTCAAGCGTCGGTACATTCAACATCGTAAACCCATCGCAATCCTATGAAGGGCGATATATGCTGAATCATTGGTATAAGGATTCAACGCAGCACCAAATACTCGTAACGCACACTGTGCCGGATGACACAATGTTTATTGTGTATAGCCAGTTCAGCGATTCTACGGAACCCACGACGCAATATTTATACACCGTGAATTTATTCCAGGATGATAGGTCGCTCGACGGGAAATTCTTACCTGTAGATACCACATTCACGATGCGCGGGACAAGGGTTGTGTATTCACAAATGTCTTTGGATAGCGCAACCAGCCAGTACTGGACGCTGACTACTCTAAATACAGGCTTTCCCGATACTCAAATTGCATATAACGGGGTCTATCGCCAGACGCTTTTGCCTGGGCAGGGATCCGTTACTCGTATTACGCCATTTTGCAGTTACGCAGAGCGCAACATAATTTCGGATTCGGGAAATTCATTCAACAACGGTGTTCACGAGGTAAAACACGCTGACGGCGGGTACAGAAGCGTGTACGTCCGTAATGATACCGTTTATGAACGGAAAATGTCCGAGTGCGGCATCAGCGGTGAAAAGATGGTGGAGCCGGGTAAGGCTTCCAATAATACGTTCGAGTATGCGTATTCATGCGCGTCGCTATTTGATTCATCGAGAACGATTGCCGCCGATTCGTTTTTATTTTGCGAATGTATGAACCCGACGATTGCAGAGGGACGCGGCGGCAATACTGATGAAGACATCATCGTGTGGGAAGAAGATGGCTGGTATAAAAGACCGACGCACGATACCATCGTCTATAAAACAATCAGAGCAATGCCCTACAAATACAGCACGGACATGGCGGAAGCCCCATCCCCCTATATGATTGCCGATTCAATGACGCTTGGGAAGAGCCGAACGTTTCTTGCAACGCCCGTCGTAACGGGCACGAATTACGGCTATGTTTTTGGATGGGCGGATAGCTCCAAAGGAATTAAAGTCTCTGCAATGTATGGAGGCGGCGACGATTTCTATTACAGCGACAGCATTTGCACGATAAACGCCCCATCGAATCATCAGCCCGCGCTCTTTCCTTCTCTTTCATGGGGGACGGATGTTGCCATGTCGCCAACGGGTCATATTGTATTTGCGCCGTCCGTGCATTTAGTGTGGCAGCAACCCGATTCCCAAAGCGTCAATGAAATATGGCATATTACAATAGATGTATTCTTTATGGATGAGACGGGATGCACGTGGTTTGGCGAGAATCCCATCGAACAGGTATCGGATAAAAACGCCTGGTGGTGCGACAATACCATGCCAAGCGTCAGCGCCGACGGTCAAGACAGCACGAGCGGCATCATGGGAACGATAATCCCTTCAAAGAATACCGCACATATTGTCTGGCACGCTTACGTTCTTAATGATACGATAAACGCTAACCGGATATGTTACAAAAATAGGGAGTTCCACTCCGGGCAATCTTACTACAGCCCGACATTTATCTTTGCGTCGGGCGTGGAGCAATTCTACGAACCGAGCATTTACGTTCCGCCCGTTGCAAAAGTGTTACGTTTACCGACAACGATAGCGAATTACTATAATTATATCAACGTGAGTTGGTTCGCAAGCCACGATTCATACCCAAGCCATGATTCGATGAAGATTGCGACAAGTTGGAATGCGCCTGCGTACCCGAACAATTATCCGTTTTTCACGTCGTTCGGGTTTCAGAACTATGTGAAATCATATCCTATTTTGGGGCTGCATCCGACATTATCCTATTCGCTTTCAAACGATCCTTCGCCGTCAACAGTCAGTCAAAGCGGATTATCGCAATATCAATTGCAATCAGATGAATACGGCACATTTATAAGCGATACGAATTATTCCAATGCGCTGTTAAACTCGGTCGTCATTCATCCGCAGAAGAACTCATACACGAGCGGAGGATGTAACAATTGGTCTGGTCAGGTCGTCATTGCCTCGACGCAACTTATAGGGTATGAACCATACTATGACGGCGTACCGCCGGTGCAGCCAATATCCATTGCACAAGAAACATACGGGAACGGGGTAATCGAGAATACATTGGTGCGAACGGTAAATCTCATTCTACAGCCGGACGTACCGCTCGTGATTTCGCGGGCAATCGGAGCGCGGGACGTGGGTGCGAATACGGCGTTGCTCTCAACGGGGCATTCCGTCGAATTGCTTATCGAGTTGGTGGATTCGGTCGGCGACGTTCCGCTTGTAACGCTCGATAGTTTCCTCATAACAACCCCATCGGATACGGGCTGGCGGACGGGGACGCTTACCTATATGCCGGACATGGCTTTTGTCGGGTTTCCGGTGTATGTGCGGGCGCGTATCGTTGCGGACACGAACGCGGCGCGTTGGAACGTCCTCTCGATGAACGAATTGATGCCCGACACGTTAGACGACGGCGGCGGCTTTGCAAAGCCGTTGCGGACGACGAGCAAGGTTCCGGCGGCTCTTGATTCAATAGGGCTAACGCTCTATCCGAACCCCGCGACCCCTGAAAATCCGAACACGCGCATAATGTATTCCGTCGGCGTGGAGGATGCGAACAACGTTACGGAACTGAAAATCTACAATATGCTTGGAGAGGACGTAACGACGCTTGTCTCAGGAGTAAAAGCCGCCGGAAGGTACGCAATTACGTTCTTTGCGACGGATCAACTGCCAAGCGGTGAGTACATCGTCACGGTGACGGAACAAACGCACACGGAAAGCAAGCTGTTGATTATAACGAAATAGTCTTGCCATTCTGCGCTGGAAAAGCATAACGTAGGGGTGGGCGAATGCTCACCCCTTTTTATTGCAATGTCCTTTTCCATTGTTTGTTGCCACATTTTTAATCAAAGTGAATTGGCTTTGAGGTGATAGAAATCAAGTGAGAGTACATGATTCAGTGATATTATCCGAAATTATTTAGATTTGCGCATGGCGCGTATGAAATATAAACAGCGTAGAAAGCGAAGAAGAGGAACCGGATGGCCGCCCTGGAGTTTCGGTGAACTGAAATTTCTCACCGATAATTACGGAGTGATGCGCGTAGCTGATATTGCAAAACGGATAGGGAGAACGCAAAAAGCGTGTATGGCACGAGCAAGGCTTCTCGGAATCACAAAACCAAAATCGCCAGATTGGACAAAACGCGACGATTTATTCTTGCGAAAGAAATATCGAAAAATGACGAAACAACAGATTGCAGTATCACTCGGTAGAACAGTTGTTGCAATTAAAGTTCGAATTATGCGATTAGGACTTGGTGATAAAGACCGCAATACGGAGTGGTCTAAGAGGGAGAATAACTTTATCCGCTCGAATTGGGATAAAATGCCGGTCGCGACGATTGCAAAATTGCTCGGTAGAACGAAAGGCTCGGTGCGCAACCATGCAATGCGGCAAAAAATAAAGAAGACTCATTGGAATAAACGATTTACATCCGAAGAGGATGCCACTCTGCGGCGTTTATGGCAGACAATACCGAATGGAGATGTCGCAAAAATACTTGGCAGAACAACCAGCACATGCGGATACCGCGCACGGAAGCTCGGTCTCACTCGCGATATTCGGTGGACACAAGAGGAAAACGATTTGTTGCGTCGTGAATATCATCACACTCCACTGTCAAAACTTGCATTGGTTCTTGGTCGTAATTGGAAAGCAGTGATGGTACATGCGGAGAAAATCGGATTAGCAAACAAACGGACTGCTCCAAAGTGGAGCCAAGAAGATGACGACATTCTTCGCAAGCATTGGAAAACCATGCCACACAGAGAACTTGCGGCGAAGCTTGGACGAGAATTAATGTCCATCAATAACCGAGGTACACGGCTCGGCTTGACTTCGTCAAACTTCTGGACATCGGAACAGGATGCTCTTCTTCGTGAGAACTATAAATCGAAGAATCGTGTTGAGTTGGCAAAATTACTTGGACGATCACCCCAAAGCATTACAAAACGAGCGCTTTCATTAGGACTGCGTATGCCAACGTATCGGAGAGAAAAGCGACGCGGCAAATTTGTCTACTTGGATAAACGATAGA
>Ga0206853_1001_pt2 | contig 97406 bp, 87 predicted proteins | sample Alteio_BWOrgCont_52_FD_152859 | JGI IMG/M metagenome (GOLD analysis project Ga0206853, IMG submission 152859) | Enriched cells from forest soil in Barre Woods Harvard Forest LTER site, Petersham, Massachusetts, United States -... | ecosystem: Environmental > Terrestrial > Soil > Temperate forest >... | reverse complement strand
CAACGGAATTGAACAAGACGAGATAGAATCCGAAGAATACAACTGGCAGATTCTTCGCAACCCCATTACAAACAGCATTCCAAGCGGCATGCACACGCGGGAATTGAATTATGCGAAGCAATTGCCGAAGCGTGAGCAATCAGCCGTCTCCGTTCAATCGGCGGCATGGATTGCAAACGGTCCGCAAAATATCGGCGGCAGAACGCGCGCGCTCGCAATAGACGTGAATGGGAATTACCTTATTGCGGGCGGCGTCTCCGGGGGAATGTGGCGCTCTACGGATGACGGGAGTTCATGGACGAGCACGACGCCCGGCAACGTCATCCAAAGCGTTACATGCGTTGCGCAGGATACGCGCGCGGGCAAAGATAACGTGTGGTATTACGGCACGGGGGAATTCCCCGGAAATAGCGCAAACGCACCCGGAGCCCATTATTATGGCGACGGCATTTTCAAATCCACGGATTATGGAGCAACGTGGAATGTGCTGCCATCCACAACGACAGGCGAGCAAACGTCCCTCACCAACCCATTTCAATACGTGTATTCAATCGTTACCGACCGCTCGAATGCGTCGGAAGACGTTGTGTATGCGGCTACCCCCGGCGGGGTGGAACGCTCATCCGACGGCGGGGCAACATGGGCGATGGCGCTTGGGACATTCACCGCCGGTCCCCTGTTCACCGACGTGGCAATCACGTCAACGGGCGTCGTGTATGCCGCATGTTCAATCTCCGGCAATGCCGTTGCTGAAGCAGCGACAAACGGTATTTTCCGTTCTACGGACGGCGGCGTTCACTGGACAAATATCACACCCACATCCGGCTGGCCCTCCTTCACTGCACAAATCTCAATCGGCATCGCCCCCTCCGATGAAGCAATTGTGTATTTTCTCATGTACACGTCCCTGCAAGGATACGATGGGCCCGGCAACGATCAATTTTGGAAATATCGGTATCAATCCGGCGACGGCTCGGGCAAAGGCGGCGAGTGGGTGAACCGCTCGTCCAACATCCCCCAGAATTCTGCTTACGGCGCACCCGATTACGAGTATGTATCGCAACAAAATTATGATATCTATGTGCGCGTTCTTCCGAGCGATACGAATACGATATTCTTCGGCGGCGTAGAGCTGTATATCTCACCGGACGGACTCGCAACGAACTCGGGTCGCATCGTAAGCTATGATAATCAGGGGAACCAGACGATCCACGTTGACCAGCATGCGATGGTATTTCCCGCCGGCACTCCAACCACTCTCTATGTTGGCAATGATGGCGGCGTCTATGAAGGATTATATAACGCCGGGGAGCACACTGTCGAATGGAATTCATTGAATAATGCCTATCTCACCACCCAATTTTATACCGTCGCGCTCGACCACAGCACCGCGGGGAGCAATGTTCTTATCGGCGGTATGCAGGATAACGGCACCGCGTTCCTCAATTCGCAGGCGGCGATACAACCCTGGAGCAGCGTGTTTATCGGCGATGGTTCGTTCTGCGGAGTCAGCGCGTACAACGGCTCTCCGGCGTACTACGTCTCCGCACAAAATTCTTACGTGTGGAGAGAATCAATCAACAACTCTGGAACCGTCACGTCCCAATCGCTAACCCGGATTGATCCTTCCGGCGGCGGCGATTATCTCTTCATTAATCCGTTTGCGCTCGACCCCAACAATCCGGATATCATGTACCTTGCCGGCGGAAGCGCCGGCAGCCCTGGGTTGTGGCGCAACAGCGACTTGAGCCAAATCCCCGAAGGCAATGGCGATACCGCATCGCCGGTGCGAAATTGGTCTTTTCTTTCGAATACCATTGTTACCTCCGGCGAAGTTTCAGCAATCGGCATCTCCACGACGCCTGCAAACCGCGTGTATTATGGCACGTCAACGGGAAGCGTCTATAGGCTCGACAACGCGGCATCGGGTGCTCCGACGCCCGTCAACGTGTCCGGCTTCTCGCAGAACGGGAATGTCGGGTGTATCGCCGTTGACCCTGCAAACGGCGATAATGCAATTGTCGTGATCACGAATTACGGCGTCCAGAGCCTTTTTTTCACGACGAACGCGGGTGCAAATTGGAGTGCAGTCGGCGGAAACCTTGAACAATACACGGATGGCTCCGGCGACGGTCCCTCCTGCCGGTGGGCAACGATTGTAGACGTCGGCGGCAGTGCCATCTATCTTGTGGGAACCGAAGTGGGGCTGTATTCCACGTCGTTTCTCAACGGCACAGCGACCGTGTGGGAACAAGAAAACCCCGCCGGTATCGGCTATGCCGTTTGCGATATGATTGATGCGCGGCAAAGCGACGGCAGAACCGCCGTTGCCACTCACGGCGCGGGAGTCTTTACAACGAATTACACGGCGTCCGATCTATCCCAGCCCCCGCAAATCCCCGTGCTCATCGCCCCGGTTTCGGGTTCGTCCGGCGTCCCGATAAACGCCGTACTGCAATGGCTGCCGCTGCAAGGCGTCAATTATCATCTGCAAGTTTATACCGATCCATCTGCTCCCGTGTACGCTGCCGATGAAGACGTATTGACGGCAAATACAAATCAATCGGGAAGCACCATAATTACCGATACAGTGCGTGGATTGGCAGCGAACACAACGTATTATTGGCGCGTGCTTGCCGAAGGTCCCGGCGGCGAAAGCCAATACTCACCGACGTGGCAATTTACGACCGGTGCAACCGCCGTTAATGAACGCATAAGCGAACCCGCCTCGTTGACGTTGCAGCAAAACGTGCCAAACCCATTTCCGACTTCAACGGATATACCCTATACGATAAACGCACCGGGTTTCGCCAACCTTGCGGTGTTCGATATGCTTGGCAACCGAATTGCAACGTTGGCAAACGGATATAAATCGTCCGGCGCATACTCCGCCCATTGGGACGCCGCCGCCTATCCCGCAGGAATATATTTTTACAGGCTTACGTCCGGGCAAGCAGTCGAGACAAAAAAACTCACGCTTATAAAATAATTATGGCGGCATTACAGTCATTCCATTGGAAAACAATCATACCGCTTTCGCTCTTGGGTATTGTTGCGGGGATTGCCGTGAAATTCGGCGTAACCGACCGGATATTCTTAGGATTCATCCTGTGGGTTGTAATTCCGGCTGTTGACAGCATCGTACTCTATCGCATTGTGGAGAAGTATGCGTTTTGGCAGGGATTCATCACCGGCTCTCTTGCCGGGGTATGGATGGCGGCGCTCGATTCGCTGGCGATTCATTTTCAATTCAGCAATACCGATAGCATGGCGAACAGCGAGTTCATCGCGGGGCTTCTTACGGCAATCATCATTGCGCCCGGCGTGTTCACCGGCGCATACACAAGCATCGCACAGAAAATATTTACGCATTCCAAAACCGCCAAAAACAAATAGACGTGAAAAAATATTTACTCCTTTCCATAATCTCAATTATATATTCCGCAGCATCTACGCGATGCGCCGCGCAGGTGCTCGATCCATACGAAGTTCCCGTGGATGCGCGCAGCGCGTCGCTTGGCGAAGGGTTCGTTGCGATTGCGTCCTCGCCCGCCGGAATGTTTTATAACGCCGCGGGGTTGGCGCAGCTGCAGGGCACGGAAGCGCAATACGGCTATCGCACGTTTCCCGTCTCCACTCCCAATTCTGTTTCAAATTATACAAACTACTCCGCAACGCTCGGCTCTTCCTTGTTCGGCGGATTCGGCGTCAGTTACTCTACGCACATTTACGATAACCCGACGATTCCCGTGTATAACCGCGATAGCCAAATCATTGCGAACAACTACAACGAGACGAGCACCATTCTGCAAATTGGTTACGCCAATCATCTCTCGCCCACGATGGACGCCGGCGTGATGTTCGGATACAGCCACCGCAACATCTCCGGGCTGCTCGGCTCCGCCGAATGGCTGGATTTCGGCATCCGCTACCACGAATCGCTCTTGAAATCCCGCGTGCCCGATGAGTTCTCATTCGGATTGAGCCTTACACACATCGGCTCCCCCATCGAATACAACGACGCAATCGGTTCGACCGAAACGCTCCCCCGCACTCTGCGCGCGGGCTTTGCATGGCATATCGCCCAGCCGGATACATCGTGGATTGCAAATCAATTTCTATCCGTTCTCATTACCGGACAATATAAAGACGTGTTGAACCAGTTAAATCCCGGCGCAATCGGCTATCTCGGCGAAGAAAATCCCAACGCAAAAGGGTACTGGTCTATTGGAATCGAGACCGGCGCATGGGATATTCTATTCTTTCGATATGGATTACTTTACCGTCCGTACAACAGCGTGTATTCAAATGCAAACAACGAGCAAAACTCGCTCGGCGGGGGAATCAAACTGCCCGTGCACCGCCTGCTTTCGATTTCCACGCCGGTATATCTCACTTTCGATTACGACGCGGGCTATTTGCTCGCGGGCGGGCATGAAAATATTGTTACCGCAGGTATTCACATCTTGAACGACTTCTTCCCACCGCAGCCGCAGCAGGATATGCAACAATGAAAGAAGACCTGACGCCGCTTATGCGGCAGTACAAACAGGTGAAAGCGAAATACCCCGATACAGTGATGCTGTTTCGGATGGGCGATTTTTTCGAGACGTTCGAGGATGACGCGGTCATCGCGTCGCGCGTATGCGGATTGACGCTGACGAAGCGCTCCAACGGAGCGGCGGCGGAGACCCCGCTTGCAGGGTTCCCGCATCATCAGTTGGATAACTACCTCCCCAAACTCGTGAAAGCCGGTTACCGGGTTGCCGTATGCGAGCAAATGGAAGACCCGAAATTTGCAAAAGGCATCGTGAAACGCGACGTTATCGAGGTCGTAACTCCCGGCGTGTCATTCAACGAAAAATTGCTCGACGCAAAACGCAATAATTTTCTCGCGGCGCTCGCGCTCAGCGGTGAAGCCGCCGGGGTTGCCGTGGTAGATATTTCAACTGGCGAGTTCACCGTCTCGGAAGTCCCGCTCCCGCAGCTTTCCGAAATACTCGAGTCGCTCATGCCGTCGGAAATCCTGATTGCAAAGAAAGATAGAGATACGTTTGCCGCCGCGCTGCGGCTCCCATCGCAGCCGGTGTGGACGAAATTAGACGACTGGATTTTCTCATACGATTTTGGACGCGAAAAACTCCTCCATCATTTTCAGACGCAATCGCTCAAAGGTTTCGGCGTTGAAGACCTCACTGCCGGCATTATAGCCGCGGGTGCGGCGCTGCAATACCTGTATGAAACGCAAAAAGCGAACGTGCCGCATCTTCGCCGTCTGTCGTTTTATAACCCCTCCGAGTTTATGATATTGGACGCGGCGACGCGGCGAAACCTTGAATTGACCGCGCCCTCCGGCGACTCGACGCGCGATGGCACGCTGCTTGCGGTGCTCGACATGACGCAAACGCCGATGGGCGGGCGGCTCCTGAAACAATGGCTGCTCCGCCCTCTCCGAAACCTCCCCGCAATCCGCGCGCGGCAGGACGCCGTGGCGGAGTTGCACGGCAACGCTCCGATGCGGGCGGCGCTGATAAAAGAATTGACGGGCATCGCCGATCTGGAACGATTGATTGCGAAAATATGCACCGGCAGGGCGACGCCCCGCGACCTGATTTACCTGAAAGTCACGCTGCGGAAAATCCCCGTCGTACGTGAGACGCTTGCAGCAGCCGCCAGCGAAACGCTCACCGGAGCCGCCCGCTCGTTGGACCCGCTCGATGAACTTTCCGCAGTGCTTGCCGGGGCGCTCACCGACGACCCGCCCCTGAACGTAACGGACGGCTACGTCATCCGCGAAGGGTTCAGCGCCGAACTCGACGCGCTGCGCGAGATTGCGGCTTCCAGCAAAACCGTGCTGGCAAAACTCCAGCAAACGGAGCGCGCGCGCACGGGCATCGCCACGCTGAAGGTGGATTACAACTCCGTGTTCGGGTATTACATCGAAATCTCCAAAGCGAACATGGCGAAAGCGCCGGAGAATTATATCCGCAAGCAGACGCTGACGAACGCCGAGCGATACATCACGCCGGAACTGAAAGAACTTGAAGAAAAGATACTCGGCGCGGAAGATAAAATTGTCACGCTCGAACGCGACCTTTTCAACGGCGTCCGCGCGCAGGCATCGGGACATGCGGAGTTGGTGCAGCGCAATGCCCGCCTGCTTGCATTGCTCGATTGCCTGCAATCGCTGGCGGAGGCGGCGCAGCAGTATAAATACGTGCGCCCCGCGATGAACGACAGCGGAACGATAGAGATTGCCGAAGGGCGGCATCCCGTGCTTGAGCGGATGCTGCCGGCAAGCGAACGTTTCACGCCAAACGACTGCCTGTTGGATGAAACCGCGCGGCAGGTGTGGGTCATCACCGGACCCAACATGAGCGGCAAATCCGTGTTCCTGCGCCAGACGGGGCTTATCACCCTGCTCGCCCACATCGGCAGTTACGTACCCGCAACACAGGCGACAATCGGGCTTGTGGATAGGATTTTCACCCGCGTCGGCGCGTCCGATAATATTTCTTCCGGCGAAAGCACGTTCCTCGTGGAGATGCACGAGGCGGCGAACATCGCCAACAACGCCACGAAGAAAAGCCTGCTCCTGCTCGACGAAATCGGGCGCGGCACAAGCACGTTCGACGGCGTTTCGATTGCGTGGGCGTTCACCGAATTTATCCACGAGCATATCGGCGCGAAAACGCTTTTTGCGACGCACTACCACGAGTTGAACGAACTTGCGCAATTGTACCCCCGCGTCGTCAACTACAAAGCCGACGTGCGCGAGCTTGATGAGCGCGTGATATTCCTTCACAAAATCCGCGAAGGTTTCGCAGACCACTCCTACGGCATACAGGTTGCGCAAATGGCGGGCGTGCCGGAGAGCATCACGACGCGCGCGAAAGACATCATGCGTAAATTAGAAACGAACGTCGGCAAAGAGTTCGCCATCGGCAGCGCCTCGCAGGAGTTCGTCAGCAAAACCAAATCACAAATCACGCTCTTCGAGATGCGCGACGACGCCCTCCGCGAAGCCTTGCGTAAGATAGACGTTGACTCCCTCACCCCCTTGCAAGCCCTTTCCCTATTGGCGGAATTGAAGAAACAGGCGGAGTGAGGGGTGTCTGTTTATTTCGGGACTATAATACTTTGTCCAGTAGATAATTCGAATTCGAAATAGGCGTTATTATGGAGGCTTGGATGATTAAGAAACATTGCCGAAGTTTGTGAAATTATATCTTACTTAATGGAAGTATTAAGAATGAAGCCTTTTCTCTCTGCCTCAATCATCTGCTTTATTGCATTGTGGTTTTGCTCCTGCTCATCGCAACAAAAGGATTATGACGAATTGCAAAAACTGCAAGAAGCAAACGAACAAACCATGCAGCACACTGTTGATTTTGACATAAAAATCAAGACATGCGATGATGTGATTACCGCCTTACAGAAATATCTTTCCCAACACAACAACGGAGAATGGGTGAATACTGCTCGTACTTCCCTCGCTTCATGGCAGTCAAGAAAAGCGGAAATTGAATCAGAGAAAATTACCTTAACAGATAGATTGAAAAAAGCAATTGATGATTTAGCAATAAAAGTTTCTCAAAATCAACACAATATGTCTCATATCGAAACAATTGATCTTACAAATAACGTGATAACAACAGAAGGAACCCAAATGGTTATGAGAAATGATTATAACGTGCGGATGAATAATTTATTCAAACTAATTTTCAAGTTTAATGTTCACATTAAGGGACGTGCAAATATGGCAACCAAGAACATCGCCATTGATACATCAAGTGTGAGAGTTGACGAGTAATAATTATCGCAATGATATAGTCGTTTGTATTTTTCTATTGCGGAATAAACAACTCATAATCTTATTGAACATTGCTTTCATTGTTAATTCTCCTTATATATTACAACTATATCGGTTAATGAATTTTATCGTTCAGACTGCTCTTGATTGGATTTACAATATCCTCTTGAAAAAGTTTGCTGTTTTGCTTACTCCATTATTATTATCACTTAATATGCATGGCTGTAATGAAATTGCAAAGGTAGTGAAAGAATGTTACAATCAATATAACGAACTATCTCAATTGTCTCGCTCTATGCCTGTACAACCACACAAAACCACAATCAAAGGAAAGAGAGCAAATGCTCTCAATGCCTCAATGGATTTAATGCAATCAATAAGCACGATAATGAGAAACGATAATCAAACCAAAAATAATTTAGAAGCAGTATTAAACAATATGGTATGGTGATAGACATTGCACAAAAAAGGTATGGCAAGGAAAATCTTTATGGTATTTCAGTTCTAAAAAACGATGTTGATACAAATGGCATTCAAATCGCAATGACAAATAAGTATATCATAAGAGCTGGTAATATTAAATGCAATGTTTCTTTGTCAGGTCGTGTAAATATTAATAATGGAAAAATTGTAATTGATTCTTCAAATATAAAGATGTTTTGAATTAAATGTATTTTTATATAATAATCTTTGCAAAATGGATAGTTCCGTAATCTAAAACATTACCAATCCATGCCCCCAACCCTCGTAAATCACGACGCATTTGCCGTCATCGGCATTGCCCGCCGCGCAAGCAACGATAAAGCCGCCGAAGAAATCGGTCCCTTTTGGGGGCGGTTCTTCGCCGAGAATATCATGCAAAGCATCCCCAACAAAATCGGCGACGACGTCATCGCGCTCTAAACCGAGTACGAATCCGACCACACGAAGCCATATACCTTCGTCATCGGCGCCGCCGTCACACACAAGCGCGAGATTCCCGAAAACATGGTTGCCAAAAGCGTCCCCGGCGCAGAATACGCGCTCTTTCAGGCGACCGGCAACGACCTCGGCGCACTCGCATTCCAGACGTGGCAGCGCGTATGGGACGCCGGTCTTGCCCGCGCATACACCACCGACTTCGAGGTCTGGAAACCCTCTCCCGACGGGCGCATGGAATTAGAGATTTATGTCGCGGTGAAATAAGGTTCATTTCCCCTCACCCGCCGCGCCTGCCGGCGCATAGGGGAAAGGGTATGACGCTCACCCTGTCATTCAGAGGGAGTACTTCGCTTCGCTCTGCACAGGCTCCGCGACCAAAGAATCCATGTCGCCTGCTTATATAATCATGATGGATTCTTCGCTGCGCTCTGAATGACAAGGTCAATAGTATTTACAGAATTTCACCCCCATCATTGCGAGGAGCGAAACGACGACGGTGAGTTCTAATACTTTTCGCTGCTAACGCGGCTGCGCAAAGGTGTTCCATTGCAATTCATTCATCACTTATAACTTATCACTCATAACTCATAATTTCCCCCGCCTCCTCGCCCGCATACCCCACAGCGCAAGGCACGCGCCAACGCTAAGCACTGCCGAATAGAAAAATCCCGCGCTCGGCATAAAGCTCGTCCATAGCAAGCCGACCATCGCGCTGGAAACGAAATCGCCAAATCCGTCAACTGTGGCAAGCACTCCAAAGCCGGTAGCGCGTATATCCTGTGGGAGCAAATCAGCGGCAACAGCGCGCTCCAAGCCGTCCGTGACGCCGAGGAATATGCCGCCGAGCGTGAACAGCACGGCAAAATTCACGAGCGTCGGCGCGGCAACGGCAAACCCTACCGCCATCACAGCCGCACACGCAAACCCGATAAGGAGCATCCGCTTTTTCCCGAATTTATCCGCAAGCACGCCCGCCGGATACGCCGCCGCCGCATACACGATGTTATGCCACGTGTAAAACAGGATTGCATACCGCCCCGCCTCGTGCGCGTCCATTACCGGCTGCAGCGCTTGGCTGGCGCGCATGATGAGCAGCGTGTGCGCAAAGTCGCCCGCGCCGAACACCGCCATCACGAGCAGGAACAAACGAAATTCGCGCGGCAGGGATTTCAGATTCGTCCAAAACGCCGTGCGCGATCGCTTCAGGTTCGACGTTTCTTTTGTGATGAACACGAACGACGCCACGGCGAGCAAGCCCGGAATCAACGCTACGAAAAAAATCGAACGATACCCGAAACTGTCAACAAACAGGTACGCAACGAACGGTCCTATCACCGCGCCAATCGTATCCATCGCCCGGTGGAAACCGAACGCTCTCCCCCGCGCTTCCGGCGGCGTGGAATCGGTGAGCATAGCGTCGCGCACCGGAGCGCGCACTCCTCTGCCAAGCCACCCAAAACACCGGGCAATCAGCAGATGCCACGCGTTCGTCGCAAATCCGTACGCCGCAATCGAAACGGCGGTAATGAAATATCCGAGGACGGCGATGGGCTTGCGTTTGCCCATTTTATCGCTGTAATGCCCCGCGCCAAGTTTTGAGAAGCTCGATACCGCGTCCGCAATTCCTTCAATCAAGCCGAGCGCGCTCGCGCCCGCACCGATGGATATTAGGAACATCGGGAGCACCGCGTTCGCCATCTCGTAACAAAAGTCCGCAAACAGGCTTGCCATGCCCATCCCGAAGATGTTACGGGAGAGCCAGTGCTGCGGCGGGGTGGTCGGCTCCTTCATTTACTTAATAATAAATAATTAAAAATTGTACGCAAACCCCAAGCCGTTCAGGCTTGGCGTTATGCGGAACGATTGGGACGTGTTCGCGTCACCGCCGCCGTGCAGACCGGCAACCGCGTTGCCGATAGCCGTTCCGATGGCGGCGCCGAGAAACGTATCGCTGAACCAGTGCTGATCCTGATACACGCGCGCGCCCATCGTCAATGTCGCAAGTCCGTATAATCCAATCGTCGCGTAGGTGTTTTGGATGCGCGCCGCAAGCGCCGACGACACCGCAAACGCAACGGTGGTGTGCCCCGAAGGGAGCGAGGTGTTATCGGTATTGAATTGGAATCCGTTGACTTTATCGGGTCCCTCGCCGGTGTAGGGTCTGCTGCGCCCGATGATGCTTTTTAATACGAGCGTGATGCCCCCTGCAAAAATCAATGATTCAAGCGTCATCCTACCCGTAACGCGCACAGACTCAGAATTTGCCGCAAGTCCGCCAAGATAGATTGCTGCGCCGATAACGCCGCCCGTCACTGTATTTCCGTAGTCCGTGCCGATATTGGCAAAGGACGAACCGACGGAGGACTGATTCCTCTGCGCAAGATTACGTATGGATTGATCGGCGGTAAACAGGATTGCCGTCCCTGCAACGACGCCGCCCGTGGCAAGCCATTGAGTGGTTGTGAAACGCGCCGGCGACGAGAAAACTGTTCCCGCGTCGTACCAGCCCGTCGTGATGTCGCTGCCCATCGTCTCCCAAACGGATTTTTTCCCCACAGAGCTATCCGCGCCGGTACTCTGCGCATGGATTATACACGGCAATAAAAACAACAGACTAAAGAGAAGTATTCGGGATGGTCGCAATGAAAAAGTTTTCACCGTTTGGATGTTATTAAAAGCCCCGCTGTAAGGCGGGGCGAAAGAATTATTTGCGTGTACTGAACCTGCACGTGCAATAATAAAGAACAACGTACGAACGAACTACAAATATAATTCTTTACTAATATGCGTTCAAGGTTCAATGACATTTTCTGAAATGTATTATACTTCTAACGCATAACATTTCCGCGAAATTTCTCTATCATGTTGATTGCTTAGGAGATTGCTTTCCCACGCTTCGCTCTGGACAGGCTCTATTCGCCTGCGGCTCATTCCTCGCAATGACACCCTGAGTAGTATATTGCTCACCCTCTGTCATTCAGAGGGAGCGAAGCGACCGAAGAATCCATGTTGCCAAATTGTTAATCATAATGGATTCTTCGCGGAGTTTACAGTGAGTACAAGCGAATGTGCTCTGAATGACAATGGTTGGGTCTTGGTACAAATGTACCTCTGCGTCATTCCGAGGAGCGAAACAGAGCCTGTCCAGAGCGAAGCGTGGGATGGCAATCTCCTAACGCATAATGTTTCGGCGAAATTTCTCTACCCGGTAACTTTCAAAACAAATTTCCATATCGCATTCGCAAAGGTCTCCGCCTCCGGCGATGAAGAAACGACTGCGGGAATAAGTGAACGGCTCCGTAACGCGTCGGCTGTGGTTGCACCGATTGCAGCAACGTTTGCCGTGTATTTGGTGGGAAAATCGGGAAACAATATCAGGAAATTTTCGACCGCCGAAGGCGAGAAGAACGCAACGCACACGATGGTGTTTTGTGCAAACATCGCTTCAATTTCGCGGATACGTGCGTCGTCAATGCCGGATGGCAGTATCGTTTTATAAACTGGCAGAGAGTCAACGACAGCGCCGTGTTCGGCAAGCGCCGCCGGTAATTCCTCGCGCGCCTTCTCCCCGCATGGAAAAAGAAATTTCATCCCCGTAACTCCCTCGTACCCCGCCTGTGTAAGAAACGTGCATATTTCGCTTGCAAGCATTTTGGCGTTCAGCGTGTCAGCCGTCGGCGCAACGTCAATACCATACGTTGACATTGCCTCCTTCGTCTTTTTCCCCACGCCGAACCCCGCGGGAAGCATGTCGCAGTTTGCACCGGCGCGCGCCATCCGCTCAATGAAATATTCAACGGCGTTTGCACTCGTGAAGACGAGTGCGTCGTACGAGCCGATTCGCCGAAACGCCGCATCAACCGGCGCCCAGTTGTCTATCGGCGCAATCTCAATCATCGGCAGGCAAACAGACTCTATCCCCTGCTTCCCAAGCAGTTCACAAAATTCTTTCGCCTGCGATAACGGACGAGTAACGAGAACAGTTTTCATCTCTATCTGATGCTTGCAAGAATTTCTTTGCCGCCGTGTGCGTATAATTTTTTGGCAAGCCGCTCTCCGAGCGATTCGGGGTTCTTCATAGAGCCGCGCATCGCACCGCGAATGAGTATTACGCCATCGAGACTTGCAACAACGGCGTCCAGCACAAGCGGCAGCCGTGCGGCGCGCGTTACACGGGCGTACGCGCCGATAGGAACCTGACAGCCGCCTTCAAGCGTGCGAAGGAGCGCGCGCTCTGCAAGGGCGCAACATGCCGTTGCCGGGTGATGGAGTTTCGCGATACTCGCCGAGGTTTCCGCGTCATCCCCGCGAATTTCAATTCCCAACGCGCCCTGCCCCACCGCCGGTAGAATTTCCCCGCGTGAAAAAACATCCGTTATTCTTTTTTCCCACCCGAGCCGCTTCACACCCGCATACGCAAGTATCATGCCGTCCCAATCCCCCTCGTCGAGTTTTTTTAACCGTGTATTAAGATTGCCGCGCAGATCTACAACGTTCAAATCCGGGCGGAGATGAAGTAATTGCGCCGTGCGGCGAAGGCTTCCAGTTGCGATTGTCGCACCGCCCGGCAACGCCGAAAAATGCCGCTTGCTGCCTTTCCGGGCAATAAATACATCGCGCACGTCCTCGCGCTTGGGGATAGCGCCGATGACCAAACCCTGCGGGAGTTCCGTCGGCAGGTCTTTTAGCGAGTGCACGGCAAGGTCAATCTCATTGCGCAAGAGCGCGTTTTCCAATTCCTTTGTAAAGACACCCTTGCCGCCGATTTTCGCAAGCGGCGCATCTAACACCTTGTCGCCGTGCGTATGGATAACGACACGTTCAATCGTGATGCGTGGATTTTTTTTCGCCAGCAGCAATTGGATATAATTCGCCTGCCACAATGCAAGTTCGCTGCCCCGCGTTCCGATACGGAAATGTGTTTTCACGTGTTTGGGTTTTATAAAAAGATTTGGCGTAAGTATGCGGGCGCTATGCTCCCTTTACTATCGGGTTCAGTATGGTATGCAGGCGCTCGCAATCGGCGCTTACCTGTTTCAGTGAGCGATCCACCGTACCAAGCGTGCTGACAATTTCAAGGCTCGTCCATATATCCAGAAGTTCGCCCAGCAGTTTCTTGTCCGAAAGATCCATCGACCGGATGCCGTCGTTCAGCACCGCGCATAAATCGCCGAGCGAAATGTTCCGCGCGTGGAATTGCGTGACGGTGGAATGGATTTTCTTCAATGTTACAAGTTGTTCGGGGGTGTACTGTTCGTTCATCTGATATTACGAGAACAAAATATAAACGCACCAATATTGCTTAGGAGATTGCTTTCCCACGCTTCGCTCTGGACAGGCTCTATTCGTCTTCGGCTCATTCCTCGCAATGACCACCATGTAGCCATACGCTCGCCCCTGTCATTGCGAGGAGCACAAGCGACGAAGCAATCCACCCTCATAAAGAATCAAAGCGTCATGATTTCTATACTTGGCAGGTAGATTGCTTCGCGGAGTTTACACTGAACACAAGCGAATGTGCTCGCAATGACTCTGTAAAAAGTGCTCACTTAACATTATCCTGTTCAACTTCCCCTATAAAACCATCGCCTGAGTGTTCCGCCAAGAGAACGTTTGCAATAGCATTATCCAATCCCGGCTTGTATGCAGTTTTTACGCGGATATAATTATCCGTGTAGCCTTCAGAATATCCGTTGTGCGTGGCACATTCAAACAAAACAGGTCTTATTGTCCCGCGGAACCGTTCCGCAAATGCTCGCCGCTTCTTTTCGGAGAGATTGCGCAGCATTTCGTTGCGCCGCTTGCGTTCCTGCTGCAGAACGAATCCTGCAAATCCGGTGGCGGGTGTATTCGCTCGCTCGGAATACGTGAACACGTGTAAATAGGCGATTGGAAGCCCGCACAGAAATTCGTACGTCTCGCGGAAGTGCGCATCCGTCTCACCGGGAAAACCGGTAATCACGTCCACGCCGATTGCCGCGTCCGGGATGCGCGCCGTAATCCGCGCAACGCGGTCTGCATACAATGCCGTCGCATAGCGTCGGCGCATCAAAGCCAAAATCTCGTCGCTGCCGCTTTGCAATGGAATATGAAAATGCGGGCAAATTTTGGCGGACTGCGCGGCAGCATCAAGCACGTCGTCCGTAAAGAGGTTCGGCTCGATGGAACTGATGCGAATCCGCTCAATACCTGCAACTGATTCGAGTGCCTGAAGCAGCGCATGAAGGCTCGCGCCGTCTTTCTTCCCGTAATCCCCAACGTTTACGCCGGTGAGAATAATTTCCTTATATCCGTTCTGCGCCAGCGTTTCCGCCTGTGCAACCGTCGCCGTAATGGATTGCGAGCGGCTTGCGCCCCGTGCAAGCGGAATCGTGCAGAATGTACAGGTGTAATCGCAGCCGTCCTGCACTTTCAGGAATGCTCGCGTGCGGCTGTCCGATTCGGCGGAATACGCCTGTCCGAACGCCACCGCGTCTTCGATGGCGGCACATGCGATGCCCGCGCACCCGTTCTTCACGGGCGTTTGGGGAATAAAATCGAACATGCGGAATTTTTCCGAGGAGCCTATCACATAATCCACACCGTCTATCGCCGCAATCGCCTCCGGCTGCAATTGGGCGTAGCATCCCGTAACGACCACCATTGCGTTTGGGGAGTGGCGCAGCGCCCGCCGGATGATTTGCCTCGCCTCGCGGTCGGCGTTTTCCGTGACTGTGCAGGTGTTTAGGACAAACACATCCGGCGACGATTCCATCTCCACGCTTTCATATCCCCGCTCAACAAATTGCCTGCTGAGCGACGACGTTTCCGCATAATTCAATTTACAGCCGAGCGTATGGAATGCGACCTTAAACATGTCGTTTTCTCGGTTAAAACGAACGCGCAATAGCCAGAAAACTCTCGGCGTTCAGTGACGCACCGCCGATTAACCCGCCGTCAACGTTCTTCTGCGCAAATAAATCGCGGGCGTTCGCGGCGGTAACGCTGCCCCCATATAATATCGGGATGCTTTCGGCGGTTTGGGGATTAAACATTTTCGCTAACTCCAAGCGGATAAACGCATGTGATTCCTCGGCTTGCGCAGGCGATGCATTAACACCCGTCCCGATTGCCCAAACGGGTTCATACGCAATAATAATCTTTGCAGCCTCTTCTATTGAGATATTTGCAAGACCGCCCTGTATTTGCGTATTCAGCACATCAAACGTTTTATCACTCTGCCGCTCGGCAAGCGTCTCGCCTATGCAAACGATAGGCAAAATATTATTTTGCAACGACTTAACAGCCCGTTTATTAACCGTTTCTTCAGTTTCTCCAAAATACCTGCGCCGCTCCGAATGCCCGATAATAACATACTCACACCCGGCGCTTTTCAGCATCGTATGCGATATTTCGCCGGTGAACGCGCCGTTGTCCTCGTAGTGCATGTTTTGCGCACCAAGCTTTATTTTGCTGCCACGGCTCCACAGTGTTTCGCAAATGGACTCAAGTGAAATAAACGGAGGGCAGAGAATCAATTCCGCCGAAACCGGCTGGCGTTTCACTCCCTCAACAATAATATCCGCCAGAACTTTGGATGAAACGGCGTCCGTGTTCATCTTCCAATTACCGGCAACAATTTTTTTTCTCATGCTTTCTGAGATACGTTTTTCTGTTTCGGCGCGTCGCGCATCGTCTTGCCGATTGCCGCAATTTCGTTTGCGATTGCAACCTTGACGGCGAACGGCAATTTAGCGTACGCCCGTCGTATTTCCAAATCGCGACTGCCAGTCGCGGAGTTTATCCCCAAGATTGAACTCTTTGACGATTCGTTGGATTTCTTTTTCATCTAAAGACGCCTCATCGGCAAGTTTTTGTAATTTCAATTGGTCTGAGATTCTATACACGCTCAACGCAATGCAATATAAGTATTCCGGAGAAAAAACCTTATACGGAATCCCGTCAAATTCTCTTGGCAGCGCGTGCCGTAGCGCCGCATTGTGCAATTCATCGCCGGCGAGTACATCTAATTTTTTATTCCCGACAATTATGGTTTGCTCTTCAAAAGTATTGTAACCCTTTTGCCGAAAAGCGGAATAGATTGGGGACAGATCAATGATTCCGTGCGATTTGATGGCAATGCAAACGTCGAAATCCTTCGTGGCAAACGCCTCGGTATAATTCATAACGCCGAAACTGCCGCACAGCGCATAGTCTTCAATGATTCCGGAATTCTTGCATTCATTGAGAATGGCAAAAATCGCCTTCACGTCGGGATCAACCGCAGAATAACCAGCAATAGTTTCCGCCATAAGTTGTTGAATGAAGCGATCTTCCACCATTTATCTCCTTTAGATTTTTGCCTTTTGCCTTTTGCCTTTTGACTTTATACTTTATTTCTCCCCTATCATCGGCGGCGGCACAATCGGCGGTTTCTTGAATGGTCCTTCTTTTTTCTTCAGACTCAATTCGTCGAACACGACGGACGGCGCGGCTATCGTCGCCAATTTATCCGAGCTGCCGGAATAAATGCTCGACATTGATTTCGTCAGAATCGTTGTGTTATACACGAACGGGCTGTCGCCGCCGGCAAGCATTTCCTTAAAATCGCTAATCGCAATTCCGCCGATTTCTGCGCCGCGCACCAGTTCCTCCCTCCCGTCGGGATACACCCGGTATGCGACGATGGGCGGCGTTACTTTCGAGCCTTCGCCCGACATTGCGCTGCTGAAGAAAAACATCATCGAACTCGCGTCATCCATCGCCGACTCCATTTGCATCAACGGCGGCTGCATTTTCGTGATGAGAATGCCATACGGCAATTCGCGCGCCTTGCATTGATCAATCAACGTTTGTTTCAATTGCGCGTCGCTCTCGCCTTTCGTATCGGTAATCTCCAGATTCGTAATAGCCGGTCGCGCCGGCGACCCGAATCCGTGCCCGTTGGTCGCGGTAATTTTCTTATGCGGCGTACGGCAGGCAAGCAAAGTTTTCAAAATGCCGTGATCTACCAGCGTTACATCCTGCGTCGGCACGCCTTCGTCGTCAATCATGTCGCCGCCGATAGCCGGAACGCCGTTGATGGATTCTTCCATCGGCTTATCGGCGATAGTAAACCCAACGGGGAGGATCCTGCTTCCGATGCGGTTTTGATACGGGCTTTCGGGCGCGAGCATCCGCAGTGCCATTTTCATTTGCGGGTTGTCAACGTCCGGCGGGCGAATAGCGCACATCGCGTCGCTGAATATTTGCCCGAACACCTCCGCCGACGCCTGCCCGGTGAACATAACCGGTCCGGTGTATTCATCCATTACGGGCGCATGTTTCAGCGCAACAAGTTCGCGCGCCATCGAATCTACTGCCTTTTTCAAAGTCTCTTCCGGCGGCAGTTGGTCCGGCATCGGCACTTCGTAGGCGATAAAATCGCTTATCGGCATCCCGTCCGCCGCCTGCGCCGCGGCGCTTATGCCGATATGCACGGATGATGACGGGCGCGTGTTTTCCGCGCCGTTGCTGTTCACGTAATAATCTTCCTCGTTGCCGATTGAGATTGTAACGCGCGACGATTGAATATCGCGGTATTGCGTGAACACGCTTGAAAGCGAACGGGCAAGATTCGTCCACGCCGCCGCATTGAACTGCATAGAGTGAGACGGATAAAATTTCACGAATCCCGCTGCGCTCGTGTAGTCAATTGTATCTTCCGGACGGGTCTTGTTCTCGAACGCGGCTTTCTTCTTGGAAATGTCTTCGACGGCGGTTTTATACGCGGCGTCGGTGGAGAGCCAGAGATCGCGGCGCAATTCGTCGTAATCGTTTTCAAGCGTCGTCCCTTCTTCGCTCGACGCCGAGACGAGACCGGAGCCTTCGCCAAATGTAAAGAAATTTCCGTTATCGAACGTCAGGTTTCCCAAGCGCGTGAGCACGTGAAAATTTCGCGAGTGCGACATGCCGGAATCCACCAGCGCGCCAAGCGTTGCCCGGATGTTCAGCGTATGCGCGTCGTCAATCTCGTACGCAAGAAAATACGGAGCCGGCAGGGTATCCAGATGCAACTGACCGGCGTTGCGGTGCAATTCGTCCCGCATCGCGCGGATGATGGTGGAATCCTGCGCATTGGCGGAGACAAACGATGCCGCCACTAATGCCGCAGCGAATAAATATTTTAAGTGTTTCATTCGATAATTTGATAATACAATTGCTTAGTGGAAACTCCTGTTAACGGCTCATAATATTCAATCTTAGTATTTCTTTGTCCCCCTTTATTAAGGGGGACTGTAGGGGGTAGAAGGGGTCGGCGGTCATTCTCACTGCGCGTTCGCGCCCTTATCCATTGCCTCAGGCGCGGGAAGAATCGGCAGGCGCTCCTGCGATTTTTCTTTCTTTTGCACCTCAATATTCGAAATCAACAGTGCCGGAGATGATGCGGAAACAGGAACCCAGCCCGATTCCGCGCCGCAAACGCCGTTGAACGTTTCCGTATTATTGTCGCTTGCAATAATATTCATAAACGTCTGCAAAGGCGTGCCGATTAAATCAACGCCGCGCACCAGTTCATCGGGACGTCCATCAGCATAGACCTTATAGACCATAATCGGTAATACGTTGAAAGCATTGGGGATAGTCCTTCCAGTTAAAGTAAAGCCGCCTTCAATATCCTTAAAAAACAAACCGAACGGCTTCCCTTGTTTTTTGCATTCATCTATCAATTTTTGGTGAAGATCATCCCACGAATTATGCTGCGACGATTCGACAATGAGGTTCGATTGGCGGGCAACCGGTGTAAACCCGGATTGGCATCGCCCGTGCCCGTTGGAATGGTCGAACCCTTCGATTGGTGAACGCCCCATCAGAAAGTTTTCAAAGATGCCGTCTTTCACAACCGTAAGCGGTTCAGCCTTAACGCCTTCGTCATCGTACTTATAGTATCCCGCAAGGTCTTCATTGCCCAACCGCCTAAGCGTCGGGTCGAATACCACGGAAAGAAAATCCGCCGTAACCGGCTGACCGATTTTTTTCTTGAACGTCTGCCCTTCTTCGGATTTCTTCTGGCGGTGTCCTTCAATACGATGCCCGAATACCTCGTGGAAAAACACGCCGCTTGCGCGTCCGCTCAATATTGCGGGACCTGTAAAGGGGTCAACAATCGGTGCGTTGCGGAGCGTTGCAAGGTCTGCAACGATTGAATGCACTTTCCCCATCACGATATCGTCGGTGGGCATCGTGGCGGGACCGAACGCGGAAAAGCTTTCGTAGCGCGGCAGGTCCATACCGTCGTCGGCTTTCGTCTCGCCGAGCACCAGCAGGCGCATATAGGAATCGCCCGTTTGCAGCTCCGTCCCTTCCGTATTCACAAAATATTTGTCATCGACGGTAAATTCAATATCCGCGCTGCCGGAATAAATGCGTGGATCATCCTTGAACGGCGCGGTGTAGCGTTTCAGTTTCTCCGCCCATTCCACCCGGTCTATGGGTATCGAGAGCGGCGTTTCGTAATATTGCGAAGGCGCTTGCATCGAAAAATCGGAGGACGTGTCCTCCGCCGTCACTTTCACTTCCTTGTTCGCCAGCACTTTTGTAAGCCGCTCCACGGCGTCCTTGTAATTCTTATCCGTTTCCCGCCACAGAACCATTTTGATTGCGTCCGTATCCATATCGAGCGGAATGTTGGTGCTGCCGGCGTACGGCATGTTGCTCATAAAATCGCCGCGGATCTCGCGCGTGTTGTCGAGATTATAATTGCCGGTGCGCAAATCCACCGTCAGCACCCGATGGTGCGTTTGCTGGTCAGTTTCAATCGCGCCGAACGAAGCCCGCATACGCGTAACGATGATATCGTGGATAGTATAGCTGATGAAATACGGAGGCGTCTTTTCTTTTTGCAGGGCATCGAAATTGCGCATCATTTCCGTTTTCATCACCCGCAGCAATTCCGATGGTTGCCCGCCGCCGCTGTCATCCCCATTCGCTTGGGAGCACGCAAATAACGCGCACGCTGCAACTATCGTGACTTTGCATGCAAATAAATATTTCATATCAAGGAGCCTCGTCGGAATCATTAATGTAAAGGGATTGTTGTTATACGCAGCGGAATGGGTATTTGTTCATATTCTGGGCTTGCAAAAGCTCTAATTAAAATCAATATACGTGTTGTTATTCGTGCAATCCATGAGGAATTAAACCCATTCCATTCGGTTGTTTCTTACGTTTAGTTCTTTCTCTATTATAGGGGCAATCTCGATTGGGGCTGCTCGTTATACGCATTATTCTGTATTTTTGCATTATGGATTTACGTCATTTCCTGTTTCGGCATCGCAGTTATACCCCGTTGCCGCTTCTTCTCGTCTCCGTTATTTTTGCCAATCCTACGGTGATTTCACTTTCCATTGGCGCATTGATTGCCTTATTCGGCGAAGGCATACGGTTATGGGGGGTCGCAAACGCGGGTCCGACAACCCGGACGACCGACGCCCCCGGCGGCGATTATTTGGTTACGACCGGCGCATTTGGATACGTGCGCAACCCGATTTATATCGGCAACATCATCATGTACACGGGGGTCGGCGTAATGACCGGCGTTTTATGGCTCCCGCTTGTAAGTTTCATCTATTTTTTTGCGCAATATGCGCTTATCATTTCCGCCGAAGAGCAATTCCTCAAATCCCGTTACGGCGAGGAGTATCTCCGGTATTCGCATAATGTCCGGCGGTTTATCCCCCGCCTGAGCGCATATCCATCATCCTCCCCCGCAACGTCGCATTTCAATCTTGCAAAAGGATTGCGTTCGGAAGCAAGAACGTTTCAGGCGATAACCGCGTGTATTATCCTGATGAGCGCGCTCGCATATTTCAAAAGCTGATATGTTCCGCGTCATGTTCGTTGCCGGCGAATCGTCCGGCGACCTGCATGGCGGCGGCGTTGTGCGCGAATTGAAGTCGCATTTCCCCGATGCGGGACTGTTTGGGATTGGCGGCGATGCCATGCAGGCGGCGGGAATGGAACTGCTTCACCACACGCGCGAGATGTCCGTTCTCGGCTTCGCGGAAGTCATCCGGCACCTTCCTTTCTTCCGCCGGGTGTTACGAGAGTGCGAAGACCTGCTGAAATCCCGCAAGCCAAACGTCCTTGTCCTGATTGACTACCCCGGATTCAACCTGAAACTTGCCCGTGCCGCCCGCGCATCGGGCGTGCCCGTCGTGTATTACATATCCCCGCAAGTATGGGCGTGGCACGCATCCCGCGTAAAGCAGATGAAGGAATGCGTGGATAAAATGCTCGTCATATTCCCGTTTGAACTGGAAATATACCGCAATGCAGGCATCCCCGTTGAGTTTGTCGGACACCCGCTTCTGGAGCAGTTCATTTCAGCACATGACAGCCCTGAAGCGATTTTGGCAGCCAAACGTCAATTTCTCAATCGTAACGGGCTTGATTCAGCAAAACCGCTTGTGGCGTTGTTTCCGGGAAGCAGAAAACAAGAGATAGAGCGCATTCTCCCAACATTCGTTTCCGCGGTTGCCGTGATGCGCAAAACGGCGGCGGTGCAGGCGGTGGTGGGCGCGGCGCCCTCGCTGACGCGCGAATCCATCCAAAAGCATTTGAACGCCGCAGGTATTTCCCTCGTAGAAAACCAAACTCCGGCGTTACAGCGCTTCGCGGACGTCGCCATCACCAAGTCCGGCACATCAACGCTTGAACTTGCCATTGCGGGTACGCCGATGGTGGTTGCATACAAAACGTCGGCGCTCTCATACGCAATCGGGAAATCAATGGCGCAAATTGATATGATCGCCCTCCCGAACATCGTCGCCGGAAAGAAAATCGTGCCGGAATTTATCCAAAGCGACGCCACGCCTGAAAACATATCCCACGCCGCACTCGCATTATTAAACGACGCCGAATTACACACCCAAACAAAGAGCGAGCTTGCCGCTGTCCGCGCATCACTCGGAACGCCCGGCGCATCGGAAAAGGTGGCGGAGGTAGTGGGGAAATACTCACAAACGGGCAAGATGGCTGTGGCAAAATGAAAAATTAATTAGACTCTTAATAAGCCGCGGAACCCTCTGCCGCCATAATAACACGGCGCGGTGTTGTGATACACGAAGACATGGTTGAATCGGCGATCGACAAAGAGCGCGCCGCCCAGCTCTCTAATATCCGAAGGCGTTTTCACCCAGCTCTGCGTCTTCGTATCAAATTCTCCCACTTTCTGCAACTCCCGGTATTGCTCTTCCGTTAACAACTCAATTCCCATGGCAGCCGCCATGTCAATAACATTATTTTTCGGCTTGGCAACTTTCCTGGATTCCTGCGCTTCACGGTCGTAACATACATTCCTGCGCCCCTTGGGGCTTTCCGCCGAGCAATCGTAAAATATGTACTCACCCGTCTTTTTATCATAGCCGGCAACATCCGGCTCGCCGCCAGTTCTTTCCATTTCATTGAGCGACCACAGCTTTTCAGGATGAGCTTTTAGCTTTGCACGCACCTTAACCCATGCAACTCCTTTATGGCGGCTCAGGTTTTTTTCAAAACGGGCTTCCAGCGTGTTAAGCAGTTCTTCACGCTGTTTTGCTGACAACACCTTTTTATAACTCGTCATATTTGCTCTTTATATTGTTGCCAATAAGAATATTTCTCCGCTTGCAGGCAAAAGATTGTCGGTTCTATTCGCAAAATAGGATTGCTCCATATCTTGCGTAGATAGTGTTTTTGCATCAATAAAACCGGCTTTACGGGCTAAAGCCAATATTTCATTCGGCGCAAAAAAACTGACAAATGGCGTTCCCGCCTCACGGGCGCCTTTAATTGCGATCTCTTGCATAGATTTATCTTCTTCATCAAGAAGCTCTATCGGCAAGTAAAAGGTCATCGCAAGTTTTGAACCCGGCGCGAACGCTGCAATTTGTTTGAGCGTGGATGTAATTGCCTCTTTTGTAAGATACAACGTCACTCCGGTACAGGCGATAACGGCGGGCTTGCCGACATCGAACCCCGCTTTCCGTAACTCTTCCCACCATGACGAAGTTTCAAAGTTAACGGGTACAAAATGCAAATACGTCGGAATGCCAAAACCAAGCTCCGTTAATCGCCGTTGCTTCCACGCCAACGTATCGGGCTGGTTATATCTGAAGTGTGGCGGCAATATCCCGCCTGCGTTCGGCAAACGTATCGAGCCCCGCGCCAAGAAGGATATACTGGCGAATTCCGTGCGTGCTTTGTTCGATAATTAAATCCTCGATGAAACGGGCGCGCGCCACGATAGACGCCCGGGCGCGCTTTGTAAATTTCATATCGGGACGTTACTGCCAACCATCGGGCGGCGCAATCAATTGCACACCGATTTCATCTTTGATGATATGCGGCGTTGCGTCCGCTTGCGCGTGCAACGCTCTCCATAAAGACGTCCTTACGGCTGTACTGTTCGGTTCCGGTATCTTATTGTTTTGTTCCATCTCTTGCTCCCTTCTACTCAATTATTGATTGACGGAAACAATTTTCCGGCTTGCCGGTCTAAAGTACCACGACAAAATAATAAACATTAATTGACCGGATGGTCCGAGAATCGCTTTTACGGCATAATCGCCACATGCCAAATGCGATGCAAGGGCGCCCGTCATTGCAAAAAAGAAACCGGCATACGCCCATTCTTTCACAAGTTTAAATCCCGGAACGAGAATGGCAATAACGCCGAGTATCTTCCACGTGCCGAGAATATTCAAAAAGTAAATCGGATAACCCAAAGGTGTTATAAGGTCAATCCACTGTTGTGTTCGCAACTCCGCAAATATGCCGCTTTGCAACATGCCGATTCCTAATAATGCTGTGGCAATCCAATACGTCATTAATTGTGCTTTTTTCATGGCTTGTGTAATGATTGAATTTGATTAATGATAATGTAAACATCTGAATATTGTTGAACTAACGAATACAATGGATATAGAATGATACTCGAGACTCTTAGTCATTGGGAACACAGCGAATCATCCTACTCATCATCCATGCCTTTTCCATCGAGGATTTTCTGCATATTTTTTTCTATCCGCATCACCCGTGTTTTGGGAAGCTTGGGTTGAGAAAAATAATAAATGTATCCTCGCTGGCGTCCCGGCGTCAAAGCCGCAAATGCTTTTTTCAAGGCGGGGAATTCATCCAATGTACGTTGAAATTCTTCGGGTATTTTATATTCCGAAGTCTTTTTTAAAGTCACTTTCAATCCGGCTTTCTCTACGTCAATCGCCTCTTGGATATATGCTTTCAGGATGGACTCCATATCAATTATTTCCCCGAGATTGGTGAACCGAATCTGGCGCCCCGACTGCACGTTCTCCGTTTGCTGGATAAGAAGACCATGGGGATCCTGAAGCAGGACGCCTTTGATGAAGAGAATCGCGCAGTATTCTTTAAATCCATGGATGAGAACGATGTTCTTATCCTGGAACGTATAACACGGAACGCCCCACTTCAATTCTTCGGTCAATCCGCAATCAAGAATCAACGTTCTCAATGCCTCGTATTCTTCCCGCCATTTTTTCGCTTTCAGGAAGAACCAATCAACCTTCGGATTCATTTTGCTCTTTGCCATTGTTTGCTATTATAATTTGCTTGCGATCTCTTGTAGGCGGTTATGCACCATGTTGAGGCCCTGCGCAAAAGGCAGCTTCAGCACCTCGTCTCTCAGCCCCGCCGATTCATATATGACGTGCATATTGAGCTTGCTTGTGCCGTCGGTAAGTTTTTCAAACTCATATATTTCAAGCTGAACCCCAAAAGGGGCATTCTCCATTTCAAACGTCCGCGTGATTTTCCGGTTCGGAACAAACTCATGGATCACACCGTTGGACTGAAACACCACGTTGCCCTTCGCATCGGTCGTTTCAAATTGATAACTTCCGTGCTTTTTATTTTCGAGTTTCAGCACGCGCGTTCCCATCCATTGCGCAACAATTTCCGGCTCCACGTATGCTTTAAACAGTAATTCCAACGGCAAATCAAATTCCCGTGTTATCGTTAAATCCTGTTTGCCGTCTTCTGCGTTGACTTTTGTTTTGTGTTCCATTGTGATATTGTGTTTTATTTTAATTTGTTCATAATTTCTTGCATCCGGTCGTGTGCCATGCCCATGGTGTAGCCTGAAGCACCGGGCATTTTCATCACTTGGTCTCTTATTGCCGTCGATTCATAAATAACGTGCATATTGAGTTTGCTCGTAGTATCAGTAAGTGGTTCGAAGTCATAGATCTCAAGCTGTACACCTATAGGCGCATTCTCTACTTCAAATGTCCGAATAATCTTCCGGTTGGGGATAAACTCGTGGATAACACCATGAACGCTTGATACGATTTTTCCCTGCGAATCGGTTGATTGCATCTGATAACTGCCATGTTTCATTCCTGCAAACTTCAGTATTTTGGCTGTGGTATTGGGAATCGCCTTCCATTGCACAATGAGCTCTGGCTCGGTATGGGCTTTAAAAAGTAATTCCACCGGTAGGTCGAACTCCCTGGTTATCGTTAAATCCTGTTTGCCGTCTTCTGCGTGTACTTTTGTTTTCTGTTCCATTGTATAATGTATGTTACTATGTTTAATTTTTGGGTTTTAGTTTTTTCATTATCATTTCCAATTCATTGAACCTGTCATCCCACATTTTGCGGAATGGTTCAATAAAGTCGGCGACTTCTTTCATTTTACTCGCATTGATGTGATAGTAAATTTCTCTGCCGTTTTGCTCGTGCCCAAGCAACTCACACTCGGTGAGTATTTGCAAATGCTTTGACACCGTCGGTCGTGCCGTATTAAAGTTTGCAGCGATAGCGCCCGCCGTCATCGCCTGCGAAGCGACCAACAAAAGGATAGCCCTTCGTGTCGGGTCCGCGATTGCCTGAAAAACGTCTCGTCGTAAATTCATTCTTAGTACATCGTGTAGTTATTTGGCTACAAATATATATGTATTTATTTGACTACGCAAATTTATTTTGCATTATTTTTGAAAGTTGCCTTTTCCGGCATTTTTTAACAGTTTTACAGTTAATTAAGATGCTATAATCTTCAATGCTGTCATTCAGAGCGCAGCGATGAATCCATCATGATGAAACAAACACGCTGCATGGATTCTTCGGTCGCGTTACTCCCTCTGAATGACAATCTACAAACTGATTCATTACCCAATACTTTCATCCGCAAAAATTATTTCCTTAATTTTGCAACGGGTTTATGATGAGCCTTTACAAAAAATATTTGACGTTGTTTTGTACGGCGGTTTTTACCATCGCATCGCTCGGCGTGCAGGTGGAATTATACCATTGTACGGGATGTAAAACAGTTCGCGCAGCCAATTGCTGTTCATCGGCTGCCACACAAAATCCGCACCGCGCAGCTGTTACATGCACACCCTGTTCGTCGCTCGTCAATCTCAGTTCGCCCATCAAAGAGAATACACCGCCAAACTTCCATAAGATTGTCAAAACCAATTTTATCTCGATTGCCGTATTGCATACAAGTGAAGCGGCGACACATTCCTCCACCTCCGGCGCGCGCCGGATACTCGCCGAAGAATTTCTCCCTCCGCCCCTCTCGCGCTCGAGCGTATTGCGCATCTAAACCGCGCCTTTCCCGCAAACAATATGTTGGGGGTTCCGCTTTATATTTTTTTACCGGAATCCGAACGCAATCAGTAACAACATTTGAAAACGGAAAGTTCATAATTTTCACGTCACCTTGTAATGGACATAAGCCCACGCGACTATAACGCCCATAACATCTTTCGGAACATCGCCGTATCGGCGTGCATTTTTCTATTCCCCGTGTTGCTATCCGCGCAATCGCCGCCCACACCCGCGGATACATCCAAGCACAGGGATTCAACAGAAATGCAAATGAGCGGCATGAACATGGATGATATGGATATGCAGATGGAAATGCCGTCAAAAAGCAATGACTCCCCCATGTCAATGAAAGGCAGCGGCACAAGCTGGCTGCCGGAATCCTCGCCGATGCACATGCTCATGCAAAACTCCGGCAATTGGATGTTCATGGAGCATGGCGGCGCGTTCGTGCGCTACGACCATCAAGGGGGGGTGCGCGGCGGTGAAAAATTAGACGCGCCCAATTGGTTCATGGGAATGGCGGAGCGCGATTTCGATTCTACGTCGCATTTGCGGTTCAGCGGAATGTTCAGTTTAGACCCGCTCACCGAAGGCGGCGACGGATACCCTCTTCTCTTCCAAACCGGCGAGACGTGGCACAACATTCCCTTGATTGACCGCCAGCATCCGCACAATCTCTTTGCGGAACTATCGGCGTATTACAGCCGCACTATTATCGGCGATGCCAGCGCATTCGCCTACATCGGGTATCCGGGCGAGCCTGCGCTCGGTCCGCCGGCATTCATGCACCGACCCTCCGCAATGTACCTGCCGGATGCGCCCATCACCCATCATTGGCAGGATGCGACGCATATCACGTTCGGCGTCGCGACCGCCGGGATAGTATATGACCGGCTAAAAATCGAAGGCTCCGCATTCAACGGCACCGAGCCGGACGAGAACAAATACAGTTTCGATACCCTGCGCATCAATTCATTCAGCGGGCGCATTTCGTATAATCCGACGCGCGATATCGCTCTGCAAATTTCCAACGGTTTCCTGAGAAACCCTGAAAACAACGGCATTGACGTACACCGCACAACCGCGTCCGTGCTGTATGCGGCGCAGATTGGCGGTAGTGGCGGCTCAAACTGGAATAGTTCGCTTGTATGGGGGCAGGATTACGACGACCAGAGCGGCGTGCAAAACAGCGCGCTGCTCGAATCGGCATACACGTTTTCCGAATATGCAGTCAGCGCGCGCTTCGAAATCGTCCAAAAGCCCCAATTTGAACTCGGCATTTTCGCCGACCCTACAGCAAAAGAAACAGTCGGGGAATATACCCTTGGGCTATCGCGCAATATTTTTTCCGTCGGGGAAGTAAACGTGATGCTTGGCGCGCAGGGTACTATCTATACAATGCCGGAGTCGCTCGTGCAATATTACGGCAGCAATCCATTCTCATTCGAGATTTACCTCGGCATCCACCCCGCGGAAATGATGGGAATGGCAGGGGGAAATATGGATATGGACATGCCGGAAATGCGGTAAACAGGTACTAAGTAAAAATTGCTGTTTTTACTTCACGCGTAACATGCCCCGCGTTGCTTGTTGTGCGCCTTCTAATAATACATAATAATATATACCAGCTGGCAGCATAACACCACTGAATGGAATAGAGTAATTACCCGGTGCTAATCTTCCGTCTTGTAAAATTGCAACCTGCGTCCCGAGAGAATTATACACCTTTACGGAAACATACGCATCTGAATTAACAGTATAATTGATCGTCGTCTTGTCATTGAAAGGATTCGGTGCATTTGAAAGAACGAGAGAATTATTTCCAAGATTTTCATTCGGATCGTATTCATTTATTCCGAGAGGAGAACAACAATATAACAGCTCATACGCGCACATGTCGTCAGGCTGGAAAAATTCTTTAAATGTGCCCGGACTCAAATTTTCGTACATAATATCATTTGTGGAAGCACCTGATGGGCAGTTTGGCGTAAAATCTCCAAATCCGAATGCATGACCTATTTCGTGCATTAGAACACTGTTCAAATCATAGGCATTACTTGCCAATTCTTCTGTGCTGAATTGGTTATCTTCACCTTGAATATTATTCAATAGAATTATTAAGTTGGTACAGTTCACAGCACAAGTAGAAGGCACATAATTATTCATTTCAACAGCAAGCGCACCATCATTTCTCCCCAACTGATCGGAAGTCGTTGCCCACTTGACACATATTTGACATGTCGGTCCACTTTGCGAACACAAACACAATTCCGTTGCTATGTCATTCCACGAATCAACGGCATTACAAACGGCTGCGTCTACATCTGCAGGGTCAAATATTGTGCCAATATTATTTGTTACTTTATTCGGCGCATTTGTTCCATCGTAACAGCATGTCAAACTACTCATTTTATGAGGATTGAACCCCGGTATGCCATTAGGATTATTTGTGCAGTAAGAAGTAGATTTACCATTGAGACAGCCTTGATATACATAGTTATTCTTAGCACAGTCCGTGCAATCTACTCCCGTTGGGGGCTGACATGGAAGTTGGCAAAATGCATTTGGGACACAAAAAAGTAAAAGCACAAAATAAACACATAGCGATGGTTTTGATGTTCTATAATTCATTAAATAATTCCTCCATTCAATGAGTTAAGATCATTTGAATATATGCTTCACATCTGTTTTTCCAAGCAGTATATGCCAAGCTATCCGAAGAACTCCATATATGATTGATATCGCGCACGTTGCCACTGATTATAGGCAACGCACAATACGATGCGGCTTGGTCAACCTCTAAATCTGGATATAAATGCGTAGAATCCAACACTGGATCGTCATAGTTTAAAAAAACAATCGCATCCTGTCCCGGTTGCATTCTAAATATCGGGTATGACCCGCTTCCGCCTCCCAAAAATGCGCTATCGGGTGTGAATGTTTCATAATCTTGATCTTGAACATAGCTATATTGATCTGAATAAATGAACGACAGGGTATTGCTTGTGGATATGCCTGCATGATGGCTTTTAATCGAGGATAGTTCCCCGCCGCTGGTATCCGGCGGATACTGTTCCCCTTTTATAATATCTTCGACATTCACATGCACATTATAAATATGACCGACCCCATTTATTTGCTCACCGGGGATAGAATCTAATGAAACGACTTGAACCCGGTAAATGCAATCTGCAGACAATAATGCAAACAAGGCATTCTTGAGCGAATCGGGGGAGAAATTCTCGTATGCCCTTGCAAAATTTGCTTTAACAATATTCGGTTGGCTTTGGTAGCCGTGCGGTCCCACGCCGGACCAATTTATCCATGGATATTCAGAATATGCTATATCGCTAAAATACTGTGCCAACGTCATAGGATTATAATCATCAACTTCATATAGATATTGCCCTATATTCAACAGCGTATCGTTGAGTGAATTCCATGACCGGATTCGTTGAATGGATTGCCATGTCGTTGCAGTGCGGAATAAACTGTCCATATAGACGTATCCTGCAAATACATCAAGCGGCATACCCGAATTAAGCGGCGGATCAGTAGCAGGATATGGAAACGCTTTTTGATATCGGAATGTGCTCGAATCATACCATACATGGCTTGAATCCGCAGTAAGTTTATTGACCGGTCGTTGTGCATACATGGGGGGGCTGAGAGCAATAGCAAGAGTGAAAACGACCGCCATTTTCATTACTATATTTTGCATCATTGTCATTTCTTAAACTTAAAAATGGTTAAGACAGGAGAACCTTCTGTTATTGCTGACAAACATTCATAAGAAAAAATAAATTTATAGTGCATAAATTTACCCCTACGTTCAAGCGGCACAAAATAAATGATGAATGGTTTTACACAATCAAGATTACTAGGAAAATTAAGGAAATAAACGAAATCAAAATATTTCGTATTTTTCGCACATGCAAACGCTCACCCAAAGAAAAACGGCAGACGCATTCCTCTCCCCCGCGCCTGAAGTTCGGCTGGCAAAGGCTTTCGGAACGCCGTTCCAGAACGTGATTGCGACGGCGCGCACGTGCTATTCATCGAAAGGAATCGTGGACGACGCCGGTATCAGCATGGAAAAATGGGGCGGGCTGGCGCAATCTATTTACACGGCGGGGCATCACACCACGTTTCAACATGCGCATTTCCAATTTGCCCTTTCCAACATCTCGCGGCAATTTATATGGTCGTTCCTCCATTCGCATCCGTTTTACAATTCCGAGCAGGTCTCGCAGCGCTACGTTGCCGTGAAGCCCGATACGTTCGCCGTGCCGCCGATGAACGCCGAGGCAAAAGCGATATACACCGGCGCGTTCGAGTTGCAGCAGGCGGATTATTCGTCGCTCATTGAATTGCTCACCCCCGCAACGGCGGATGCCTACTTCGCCCGGTTTCCATATCGCGCGCGGTACAAGGATAAATACGCAAAAGACATCGTGAAAAAAGCGCAGGAAATAGCCCGCTACGTGCTGCCGGTCGCCACGTTTGCGTATATGTACCATACGATAAGCGGTATCACGCTCCTGCGCTATGCGCGCATGGCGGAGCAATTCGATACGCCGGCGGAGACGCGCATCGTGGTGCAAAAAATGGTGGATGCGCTGCTGGAACACGACCCTAACTACGCGCTCATCCTGCAAGAGCCGATTCCGTTGGAGGAAACGCCGGAGTATAAAATCTTGCAGGAATACGCCGAAACGTTTTCATCCAGCGTGAAGAGCGAATTTCTCCGTGAGTTCGATGCGAGTCTCGGCGAGAGAGTTTCCAAATTGGCGGATTACTCCATGCACGGCGAAGAAACGCTTGCCAATGCCGTCCGCGAGATATTCGGCGCGGCGCGCGCATCGCTCAGCGACAAGGACGCAATCGCGCTCGTGATGAACCCCGCGCACAATACGATACTCGGCGAAAGCCTTGTGCTCACAACGCATGCGAAACTTTCCCGCGCAATGGCGCACCCGCATTACACGTTCCGCAAAAAACTTTCGCACGCCGCCGATTCGCAGGATCAGCGGCATCGCATGACCCCCGGCTCCCGTCCCATACTGCACCGGCATCTCTCGGAAACGCCGGATTACATCACGCCGGAGATTCTCCGCTATGCGCCCGCCGCCGAAAAATTGTATCGCACAAGCATGGAGCGCAGTTGGGAAACGTTCGCGAAACTCAAGCGGCGCGGGGTTTCTGATGAATTTGCCATGTACGTGCTTCCGAACGCGCTCGCCGTGCGCTTCACCGAATCGAGCGACCTGCTGAATCTGCACCATAAACACGCCATGCGCCTTTGTTACAACGCGCAGGAGGAGATATGGCGCGCAAGCGTGGATGAAGCGCAGCAGGTGCGCCAAGTGCATCCGCGCATCGGGAAATACCTTCTGCCCCCCTGCACGCTCCGCGAAATGGCTGGCACGCGCCCCATCTGCCCCGAAGGCGACCGCTTCTGCGGCGAAAAAGTCTGGCGGCTCGATATTGACGAATACGAACGCGTGATATGAAAAATGTATCGCTCCGCCCCGCGCTGGCAAGTGACGTTTCCGAAATCTGTCGGCTATACCGCGAGACAGTAACAGCGATCAACATCCGCGATTACACGCCGGAACAAGTCGCCGTATGGGCAGCAGCTGCCGATGATGAACAAAAGTGGATGCGGCTGCTTGGCGAACAGCGCTTTATCATCGCCGAGAGCGGCGGCATTATCACCGGATTTATCTCCCTTGCACGGGGAGAATACATTGATTTTCTTTACATTCATAAAGACTACCAACGGCGGGGTATTGCGCGTGCATTGCTTGCAGATATTGAGGAGCTTGCAGTTCAATCCGGTGCGCGCACACTGGGAACCGATGCGAGCATAACAGCCCGTCCGTTTTTCGAGCGGCATGGATTCCGCGCATTGCGAGAAAACAACAAAATATTCAACGGTGTGGAGTTTATCAATTATTATATGGAGAAAACTTTGTTGCATTTTGGGCAGGAGAAGTGATTTGATACGTCGTAGATCATTGAAAAACAACCAAACGTGTCATTCTAAGGGAGCACTGCGACCGAAGAATCCAGTGCCAATTGAAAGTATTATGCATTTTTTCCAACGCGCTGTTAGCAATACAGCGATTGCTTCCATTCTTGCGCTTGCGTTCCTCAGCAGTGCAAACGCACAATCGCAAAGCGCCCCTTTGACGCCGGCGGCGTTCGCGTATGAATCGCCGCGCTACGAATCAGCAACATTCCCCGGCGCTGAATTCCCCACAACTGACACGGCGCGTTCGGCGCCAGTGCAGCAGAAATCCCGCGCGCTGGCTCTCTTATATTCCGCACTTATTCCGGGAATGGGCGAATTATACGCGGGCGACTACTCCACGGGAAAATATTTTACATCAACGGAAATAGCCTTGTGGCTTACGTTTGCAGGCATGGAAATTTTCGGAACATCCGTCTATAACGACGCCAGCACATACGCCGCGATACATTCCGGCGCAAACATGGGCGGCAAAAGCGACCAGTTTTTTACCGACGTCGGCAATTTCACGAATACCTCGCAATACAACACGCTGAAAGCGCAGGAAGGCGAGTATAATAATATTTACACCACCCCGGATTATTTCTGGCAGTGGGATAACGACGCCGACCGGACGGAGTTCCGCTCGATGCACATCCGCGCCAACGGAATATATGACGATACGAAATACGTGCTATCCGCGGTCGTCGTCAACCACGTCGTCAGCATCATAGATGCGCTCCTGCTTGTGAATAAGGTCAATAGCGGTGTACATCTCAGCGCGTCGCCGGTGTTTTACGCGGCGGGCGCAGGCGCGCAGGTGAATGTGCAGTACGGATTCTAATGCCGTAAACAGCGGCGTTGCAGGCAATCGAAAAAAGCCGTATTTTTGTGATTCGGATGGTCCCATCGACTAGCGGTTAGGTCACCACCCTTTCACGGTGGTAGCAGGGGTTCGAATCCCCTTGGGACTACTTCAACTTTTGAATCTCCATTTCGTGCTGCATGTAGATTTTTTTATCATTTGACTGACTCTGATGAAAAACGTTTCAGCAATCTTTGTTTGCACGTTGGCGTTCGCAACCACATGGTTTGTTGCATGTTCATCCAACAACAGCAATCCGGCGTCAAACAACAATTCAAACAATAACAACAACGGTAACCCGGCTGCGCACTCCTTTTCGCCCGTCATTGGCAGCACAGCGCAATACGACCAATGGACGACCGACTCAACGGGGAAAATCCCGAATTCTGATCAATTGGTGCACGAAACATTTGTTGCCGGTGGGTTGAGTTATCAGGGTATGCAAAACGTCTATCTCCTTGTAGATTCTATTTTTCATGACACGACAACGAGTATGATCTCGGAGGTAGATTCATTCTACACAATTGCCAACGGCGGAGAACTATGGCAATTCGGCGCCGTCTCGAAAGAAGCGACCATTTTAGGGGGAAGCCTTCTCAACCTTCCACAACATTGGGATATGGTTGCGAATGAAGGAAATACATCGGGCTGGATGGTTGATACGGCGTCGCAAAATATACCGAATTTTGCGAATGTCTTTTTGCAGTTGAACGGCAAGGATGTCGGTGATACGAACATCACGGTGGGAACAACCACCCTCCTTTCAAATCACTCCGAACTGGCGGGGACGATGCTTTTTACCGCGGGCACCCAAAGCGTAAATGAGCCGTTACATATCGAAGTATATACATCGTATGCAAACCCTACCGCGACGACAAAGTATATCATTGCACCCGCGTATGGGGCGGGAATATTTTTGTTAGGCAGCGTGCGCGCGCTTCAATCGTGGAAGTAAATGCACCGTACTTATTCTTAAAAACCCCACACTTGATGCTGTAAAATTTCTCATCGCCTTGAGAGAAGTTTTGTAAAGACGTGCTAAAGAAGTTATTAAAAAAATTCGATAAGAGTTCCATTGGGACGACAATCGCAACCACACTCCCCCTTTGTTAATTCAGTTTTTAAACTGTGGTTACATGCGCAACATTCTTTACACGTATTCCATAAACCAACCAAAAACCCCAAAGCAGCGTTATCAAAATGGCAAACACCATTGGATACCAGAATGCCATAATGGCACAAACGGAATACGTGGCGGCGGTATAATATCCCATCCTCATATTCTTGCGCATCACGGCGGTTGCTCTGTCGTCCACAGTCAATTCATTTTGTATCGCCGCCCGGAATATGAAAATCCAGCCAATGGACTGCAACACGATGACCCCGATATAGAGAACGACGGCGGGCGCGGCATAGTTTGTAAAAAGCGATTCGCCCATCAGCGCCGTGGGGAACGGTATGAACACAACGGTGAGCAACAGGAACCCGTTGGCATAGATAAACGACGGTGATGATTTGTGCACTTGTTTCAATGCGCCGTGATGATTGACCCACGTTATGAGAATGATGGCGAAGCTCAGCACGAATGTAAAAACCGACGGCAGTATCTGCCGAAGGGCAAGCCACACATCCGCGTCGCTCTTGATGACACTCGACGAAGGGAGTTTAATATCAATGATCAAGAGCGTAAGGGCAATGGCAAATACGCCGTCGCAAAAGGCTTCCAAACGCGAATTGGTATTCTTTTCCATTGAGAAATTGACTGTTCTATTATAATAAACTATACAGAGTAAAGTACAAACATATCCATAAATGCTAAACGCAATAATTGGTATAGAGGGTGCAGCTATTTTCATGTGGCTCCCTCATGCTTAAATATTTTGTTCTTTTAGCATAAATATATGGTAGCTCCGCGCTATTTATTTTGTATCCCCTCACCCTGCACACACCCAATGAAAAGAGAGCACGCTGGCAATCCATTTTACATTCATACTTCACAATTTCTATTTGCGTCTAACGTATTATCTTTTTAGATTTGTAGTATTCTCTTATTCAATTCTCACACTTTACTATTTTCATATATCACTATGAAGTGGCACAAACGGTGGTTCATACGAATTCCCATGTATATTATCGGCGCCGTGATATTGTTCGTCGCCGGTTTTGCGTTGTTCATCAACTTTCGCGGCATTCCATACTATTCGGTAAAAACGGTTTCTATGAAAGTTGATTATACGCCGACCCGATTTGAGCGCGGTAAAAAACTTGTGCATTTGCTTTGCGCCGATTGCCATCTCGATCAGCAAACGGGGCGATTGACCGGAAAAGAAATTATCGACATGCCAAAACAGTTTGGCAGGGCATGGTCGCGCAATATCACTCAGGATCCTACGTATGGCATCGGCGCGTGGTCGGACGGCGACATCGCCTATCTTTTACGGACGGGAATAAAGAAAAACGGTCAATACGTTCCGCCGTGGATGGTGAAACTTCCCGGAGCCTCCGATGAAGACGTCTATTCAATTATTACATTCCTCCGCTCGGATGATTCTCTTGTGAAGGCAATGCCCGTCCATGATCGCGACGGGGAGCCTGCATGGCTAACCAAATTTTTATGTTTCGTCGCGTTCAAACCGTTCGATTATCCAGACCACGCGATTGCCGCACCCGATACCAACGATAAGGTCGCTTATGGACGCTACCTTGCGAATGATGTTGTTCACTGCTATTCGTGCCATTCCGCCGATTTTAAAACCAACGATGAATTACATCCCGAACATTTCGCCGGTTTTTTTGGAGGCGGAAACGCAATGCCCGACGCCGATGGCAACATCATCTATACCGCCAATATTACGATGGACCCGACGAACGGGATTGGGAAATGGACGGAATCACAATTTATCCGCGCCGTTCGGGAGGACTTCGATCCCAATAATAAGGTATTGCAGTATCCCATGAGTCCCTACCCCGATTTGACGACGGACGATGCAAGCGCTATATATGCGTACTTAAAAACAATTCCCGCTTTGCCTCATGCAGTGGATCGCTCAAACTCGGTCATGCTCGCCTCCAATGCAGGCGCGGGCGCAACGATATATCACAAATATTCGTGTAATTCATGCCACGGCGAAAGCGGCGCGGGGGTGTGTGATTTGCGGCAGGGGTTTGTTAAATATCCATCGGATTCGGCGCTCACTGCATGGATAAAAAATCCGGCGAAATCCGTGCCAGATTCCAAAATGCCCGCGTGGGAAGGCGTGATTCAAGAAAGTGAATTTACGACGCTCTGCGCGTACGTTCGCGAACTCGGTCGCCGCTCATCGAATATTGCGATGACAAAGTAAAAAACGGCGGAATCTTGCAGGCGTTATTCTAGCACTACCACCGCAACGGCGCTTGTGCGCGTGTGGCTGAGCGAGAGGTGGATTATATTGGGGAAAAACACTTGCTCAAGTTTACCGTGTAATTTAATAATGGGCTTTCCGGTAACGTCGTTTTCAATTTCCACGTCGTGCCAGCGGAAGGCATGGTTCCATCCGGTGGCAATCGCTTTGGCAAACGCCTCTTTTGCGGCGAATCGCACCGCGAAATGCTGTATCGGCATGGGCTTCGATTCGCAATAGGTAATTTCGAGCGGGGTAAAAATCTTGCGGAGAAAGCGGTGCTGCCACTCTTCGGCAACGCGTTCTAACCGAGTAATATCAACAACATCTACGCCGATTCCTTTAATCATGCCGATATTCCGTTCTCGCGGGATATAATATCCAAGATTTCGCGGATGTCGTTTATATCGTAATCCGCGTGTGAATTGACAGTATTGAATGTATTGCCGTAACGGGCAAAAATCGTTTTCATGCCGATTTGGGACGCGCCCACCACGTCGCGCTCGGGCCAATCGCCCACCATAACCGCTTCATGCGGCTCGATGTTCAACAATTGCAGCGCCTTGCGAAACGGCAGCGGGCTTGGCTTGCGCTCGCCGGTGTCATCGAACGTCACCACAAAATCAAATATATGATGAAAATTCAGATAGCACAGCCGCAGCCACGCTTCTGCGCCGGGGGCGTCGGAAACAACCGCGAGTTTTATTCCTTTCTTTAATAACGCCATCAAGGTTGCATACACGTGCGGATACGGCGAGAGCGCCGCTTCGCGCGCGCGCCTGTATGCGATAACCCCGGCGGAAAGAATTTTCAGATCAACCTTCTCGAAGATATCATACAACAGGTTATCGAAAACCTTTTGGTATTCTATCCCCTTTTCGCTGTATATTTTGTCTATGCGGGATTTGATCTCGTGGTTGGGAAGCGTCAAACCGGCGTCAATCATCGCGGTGATGGCGGCGTCAATCGCCTGGCGTTTCATCGCCATAAAATCAACAAGCGTGTTGTCGAGATCGAAAATGACGGCGCGAATCATGCGGAAGTTATAAGTTCTGAATTATGAGTTGTGAATGAGAATCTTAAGAATAGTTTTAAAGACGTACAAAATAACACGATTCAGTCATTGCGAGGAGCGTCAGCAACAATCTTTTCCCCAAATCCCTTACAGAAAGGATTACTTCGTCTTTCGCCTTTGTCTTTCGCCTTTGGCTCATTCTTCGCAATGAAGGTTCCCCTTGAGTTCATCAAAAGAATCAATCGCGCAGGCGCGGATCAAGCGCGTCGCGTAGCCCTTCGCCGATAAGATTGTAGGACAGGACGGTAAGAAAGATTGCAAATCCGGGGAACACGGCAAGCCACCATGCATACGTCGCGCCGCGGGCTTCGTTCAGCACGGAGCCCCACGTAACAATCGTTGCCGGTACGCCGAACCCAAGAAAACTCAACGCAGACTCCGTAAGTACCGCCCCCGCGACAAGGAACGCGGCGGACACCAGCACGGGCGCCATCGAATTCGGCAGAACGTGGCGAATAATAATCCGCCAATTCGAGAACCCCATTGCAGCGGCAGCGGTTGTGTATTCCATGTTGCGAACGCGCAACACTTCGCCACGCGTCAAACGTGCAATGCCAGTCCATCCCGTAATGCCGATCACTGCCATCACCATGAATATATTCGATTGCATGAATGCAACGATGGTAATGATGAGGAAAAACGTCGGGAAATTCAAGAATATTTCGATTATACGCGATATGGATATATCCACCCACCCGGCATAATATCCCGAAGCGGCGCCGAGCAAGACACCTATAATGATGGCGATTCCCGCCGCCACGAAACCGATGGAGAGCGAAATGCGCGCTCCGTGAACCATCCCAGCAAGCACGTCGCGCCCGATGCCGTCGGTGCCAAGAATATGGGCTCCGGTGAACGGTGGCGCGTTTGTATTCTCAAGGTCCTCGTTCCGCGACTCATACCGGATAGGTGTCCAGAGCACCCAATCGAGTTTCACGTCGCGCCAATCGGCAAGGACAAGATCAGGCGTCCACCTGCCGATTCCGACGTCAACGAGGTAATCCTTTATGACGGGAAAATAGACAGTACCTTTATACGATGCAACCAGTGGTTTATCATTCGCTATGAAATCCGCAAAAATTGCGACGAATGCCATTACCAGCACGATATAGAAGGCAATTACAGCCAGAACGTTTTTCTTGTATTGGTGCTTCACCAAACTCCAATACGTCTGCCCGGGGCGTTTATTTGATTCATCAACGAGATGCTCGCCTTTTTGCGGCGCAGTTCCTTCGTTCGTCGTTGATGGCATTATTTCTTGTTCGGTCATATCGGGTTCGCGTTATACGGATTTCTTGGTAAATACAATGCGCGGATCAACGATGGAATAGAGCAAATCAGCGACTAACACTCCCAAAAGAACCAGGACGGCGCCGACCGTCAACTCCGCCATAATCATCGGATAATCCCGCGAAAGCAGCGCCTGAAAACCAAGCTGACCTATTCCCGGAATCGAGAAAATGGATTCGATGATGACGCTGCCGCCGATTAAGCTTGGGAGTATGCCCGCCAACAGAGTTATGATGGGAATCAATGAATTGCGTAACGCATGTTTGTAAATGACTTTTCTATCATCCAATCCCTTCGCCCGCGCCGTCCGGATGTAATCCTGCCGGATAACTTCCAACATCGAGCCTCGCATTTGCCGGGATAGATACGCAAGCCCGGCGTACGTGTACATTATCACGGGCAGCACGATATGCCAGCCAACGTCGGCCGCTTTATCCCATAATGACCACGTTGACGAATACTCCATCGAATACAAACCGTTCGACGGAAATATCCCAAGATAATCACCTCCGCAGAGGAAAATTATAGCCATTGTCGCTATCCAAAAATCCGGAAGCGAGTAAAGCATAAAGAGAATCCCCCCCGATACTTTATCCATCGTTGAATATTGATGCGACGCGGAATATATTCCGATGGGTATTGCAATAATATAAATGAGAAATAGCGAAATCAGGCTCAGCGTTGCCGTAATAGGGAGACGTTCCAATATTTTATCCAATATCGGGCGTTGGTCAATAAACGAGTTACCAAAATTCAAATGGACTAAATCGTTCATCCACAATACATACTGTTTCCATATCGGTTCATCCAGATGCCACTGATGCCGGATAAGCTGAATCGTTTCTTCGTTGACCATATTTTTACCACCTGAGGACATCATCCCCTGTGCGCCAATGCCAGCTTTCATTTCGGCGGGGTCGCCGGGCGCAAGCCGGCTGATTGCGAACGTTATCAGCGTTATTGCGAACAACGTAGGGATAAAGAGAAGTATCCGCTTGATGATATATTCGATCATTGAAAAGTCTGTATTAATAATACCGGATTATTTCGACGCCGTTTCGTTCTTTCCATATTTTTGGGCGGCTTTGGGAACGTACCATTCCGTTAAATCATAGCACGGGCGTTGCGGATAAAAATTCACATTGTGAATGCGGTTGTTCCACGCCCCCGCCAATTTTACCGAATACATAAATGTATAGGGCTGGTCGTTGAAAATCAATTGTTGAATTTTTTTGTGGTTTTCAAGCCGTTTTGCAAAATCGAATTCGCCGCGGTCAGCGACAATCAACCTATCAACTTCGGGGTTGTTGTAAAAAATTGCATTGGAGCCGCCAACAGTTTGGCTTGAATGCCACGTTTGGTATTCATCGCCTTCCGTCGCGGACGTACCCCACCCGCTGAAAACAGCATCGAATTTGTGCGCTCTTACGTTTTGGAGAAATACCGACCATTCCAAATGTTGGATTTCAGCAGAGATGCCGGCTTTTCGCATCGCTTCAATGGGAATAAGCATGATTTTATCCGATATTTCGCTGCCGGAGACAGTGAGAATCGAAAATTGAAATTTCTGTCCGTTTTTCATTAATATTCCGTCTGGACCGGCTTTCCACCCGGCGTCTGCTAATAATTTTGCGGCGCCATCGGGATCAAAGGTTATTGGCTTTATCGTCGTATCGTATTCCGGACGGTGGAAATATATGCCGCCGGTTATAGGTCTTGCCATTCCTTTCAGCATCGTTCTGATGATCTCATCAGTATTCACCAATTTGGAAAGTGCAAGTCGCACGTTGACGTCCTGAAACAGCGGATTGTGAAGGTTCCAACCGATATACGACATATTGGGATAATCGTAAGGCTGATGTGCAATATCCTTGTTCTTTACGCTGTCGAAAGCATTGAAATATAAATACTTGGGAACATTCGGCATAAAATCTATTTCACCGCCTTTTAATGCCGTCAACGCGGCATTTTCGTCGGATATAATTTTGTAAATGATTTTATCCACGTATGCCTGTCCATTTTTGCCGTTTGCATTCCAGTAATTCGGATTGCGATGGAAGGTTATTTTCTGCGCCGTTTCCCAGCTGTCGAATATATATTTGCCCGAACCGATAAGAAACTTCGGGTCGCGGCTCTTCGCCGGGTCGCTGTACCAGTCGGCGTATTCCTTTGCGGCGGGATTATTCATGATTTTATCGGTGTTTGCCAAATCGTCCCACGAATATTGATCGGTCAGGTTTTTTGGATCCCAAACGTGTTTCGGCAATGCAAGAACTCCTCCGCATGTCTGACTCGCGAGTGAATACGGCTCACTGAGTGTGAAACGGAGCGTATATGGATCGCCGTTGACTAACTCGAGTTTTTGAATATTTGAAAAATAACTACGCTTAGGAGCGGCATTGATAATGAGCGGATTTTTTATGGTTTTCACGTAACAAATAAAATCATTTCCCGTTACGGGGACGCCATCGCTAAAATGCGCATTTTTATTGAGATGATACGTGTATTGCAAGTGATCATCGGAAATAACAGGAAGAGTATCGGCGATAGAGGGAATGTCCATAAGAGTGTTATTATCCAACCCGATAAGCGATTCGTACAACAACATACTCCCGATTTCATCCCCGTCGGTAGATTGGTTTGTTGCGGGATTGAACGTGTCAGGCTCAGCTGGCAAACGTACGATAATCCAATCGCCCGTTTCCGGCTTGCCTTCTACGAAATTAGAATTGGACGATTTTTTACAATTTATTCCGAGGAATGCCGTGCACGCGCAAGCGGCGATAATACAGAATGTCGCTATATATTTTTTCATTGTATCGGTAATTTTGAGAAGAATATAATTGTGTGATAAAAAATGTGCACCTATGCCCTTTCGGGAAGCGGACGGATTTCACGCGGAAACCGATTGTTTATTTTGCTACCCCATAACGCTGCAAACCGGGCGGCGACCACCAGTACTGTTCATCGTAGCCTGGGGGAATTCCGAACCAGTGGACGTTTTGGAATCGCGTCGAATATGCGACAAGCTCCTTCGGCGTCCATAAAAACGTATAAGGCTGTTCGTCGTAAAGTATTTTTTGGAACTCGCGCATATAGCCGATACGCTTATCTTCGTTGAATTCCGTACGATTTGCATCAACAAGTGAATCAACGGATTTGTTCTTGTATGATACGTAATTGCTGCCGCGGTCAATTTGAGACGAATGCCATATTTGATACTCGTCCGGTGCGTCGTTAGGCAAGCTCCATGCCCCGATATACGCGTCGAACCTATGGTTGCGAAGATTCTGCAGCATAACAGAAAATTCTAATTGCTGCACTTCGGCGTCAATGCCGACTTTGCGCAATTCTTCCGATAGTATTTGCGCTGTTTTTTTGCGAATTTCGTTTCCTGAGTTAATCGTAAATGTAAATTTGAAATCCACCTTGTGACCATTGATGGTTTTGTCGAGTATGCCATCGCCGTCGCTGTCCGTCCATCCTGCGTCCGCTAAGAGTTGTTTTGCTTTTACAGGGTTGAACTCGTATGGTTGCAGGGTGGGGTCGCATTCCTTGCGCATGAAATACGTCGGTCCAAAAATCGGGCGCGCCATGCCGAATAAAACCTTGTCAATGATGGACTTGACGTCGGTGCAATATGTCATCGCCTGACGGACTCGCTTATCGGCGAAAATCGGATTCTGTTCGTTCCATCCGATGTAATAATATTGGGGAATAAAGTATGCGTCTTTGGCAAGTTGTTTATTTTTTTGAGTATCCAGTTCGTGCATAAACAATTCCGGTGTAATATTAGTGATGATATCAAGATCACCGGATTTGAGAGAGGTTAGCGCTGCGTTAAAATCGTTGACTGTCTTGAGGATTATTTTATCGGGATATGCCTTGCCCCATTTACTGGATTTATTCCAATAATTCAGATTCCTTTCGGCTATGACGCGGTCGAATGTTCTCCATTCTTTTACAATATATGTGCCTGAGCCAATCAAATATTTCGGATCTTTTGAAAGCTCCGGCTTGCCAAACCAATCGCCAAAATCTTGCATCGCTTTATTTTTCTTTGCGCGGGCTTGGTTCATACATTCAGGAACAGTGAATTTGTCCGTAAGCCCGGTTGGGTCCATCACGTGTTTTGAAAGGATATAAATTTGACCCAATTGGTGATCCGCCTGAAAATACGGTTCGGACATTTGCACGATAAACGTCGTGTCATTCGGCGCGGATGCATCTTTCACACGGTTATAATAATTCCGCAGTTGTGCGCCATTGATGACGAACGGGTCTAAAATCGCTTTTAGCGAGAACAGGCAATCGCTTGCAGTCAAACGGGTTCCGTCTGAAAAAGTAACGTTGTTTTTTAGATGGAATGTGTATGTCAAATGATCCGGCGATATCGCAGGAAGCGAATCGGCAATCCACGGAATAAATTCAAGCGTTTCCCAATCCTGATACAGCAATGTTTCAAATAGATGCTCGTTGAAAAAAAACTGAGCATTCGCATCCGAAGTGGTAACGGGGTTCAATCCTTCAAAGTCTGACAATTCATGTTGCACGACCCAGTCGCCGGTAACGGGATCGCCTATCGCGACTGTCTTTTGTTCTTCGTGGTGCACGCAGCGGAACGAGAGAAATGAAATAGAAAGCATAAATCCACACAATAGCAAACCTTTTCTCATGCGAACTCCTCGCTCATAATGGCAGTTTTCATTGCGGCGTTGTTATTCAAAATCATGTTCAAAATAGTTGATTCTCCGCCCGGCGGTGCGGTCGCCTTTTATTTTCAAGGCATCCTGTAGTTTTTGGGATAACGCCTTGGCGGCATTGTATCCGTAATGATCCAGCAGATAATTCAGGGCTATCACTTCTGCAATAACGGTAATATTTTTGCCTGCAAAAATCGGCAATTTTATTTTGGGAGTCGTAACGCCCATTATCTGTACAAATTCGGGGTCCAATCCCGTGCGGGTAAACTCATGCTCTTTTGCAAAATCAATCAATTCAACGAGTATTTCAACCCGTTTTTGATACCGGATTGCACGAATCCCGAACATTTGGCGGAGGTCAATAATACCCAGCCCGCGAATTTCCATAAAATGTTCAACCATCTTCGTGCCCGAACCGAGCAAAATTCCTTCGCCTTTTTTCGTTACGAGAACGACGTCGTCAGCCACCAAGCGGTGCCCCCGTTCGATAAGATCGAGAGCAACCTCGCTTTTCCCGATGCCGCTCCGTCCGATAAACATCACGCCGACGCCATAGACGTCAACAAATGAGCCGTGGATGGAGGTTTGGAGAGCAAATTGATCGTCGAGAAAATCGCCGATAAGATAGACGGCTTTCGTCGTCTCGTGGGATGTTGAAAACAACGGCACGTTGCTCTCCGTGGCGATTGCGACTAAATCGTCGTCAAGAACGTTGCCGCCTGTAAGGATAATGCAGGGAATGTTGAACGAAACGACTTTACGGAAAGCGTTTTTGCGCTGTTCAACGGTGAGAGCGCGCAGATAGTAATTTTCGGTATTGCCGAAAATCTGCACGCGATGGAATGTGAACAATTCCGTGTACCCCGCCAGCGCAAGCTGCGGGCGGTGTAAACTCGCTTCGGTAATCCGCTTCGAGAAGCCGACTTCGCCGTTCACGGCAGTCAAGCCGAACCGTTCGTGGGCTTCCGCGTACAGGTCGCCTACGGTCAGGTATTCTTTGCGAATGATTTCTAAATTTTCGAGAATGGCAGCCATGCAAGCAATAGAGCGTCAATCGGGGAAATAGGCGGCGGTTATAATTCCGTCGCGAAATCCGTGGCGATGCGCTTCGCGTTGCGGCGGCGTCCCTCGCTGTGCTTCTCTTTATGTTTTTTCAATTGCGTTTCCAATTTCGAAGCAACCGCGTCAATAGCCTCGGTGAATTGGGCGCCTTCCGATTTCGTCGTCAGCACGCCGTTAAATACTTTCACGATGAATTCGGCGCTCCGGACTGTGCGCGATAATTTATGCTCCTCCGTAAGAACGATTTCCGCATGCATGATGTCCTCAAATCGCGCCAGCCGTTCAATATGAGCCGTCGCACGCTGCCGAATGTCCTCGGTCGGCGCAAAATGACGCGCCGTAAATTGAATTTTCATCGGTTGCTCCAATGGGATTGGTTGTAATGCTCGCGCTGCTTCGTTATTCATTGTTTTATAGAAAATATGATTTTGACACGCGATATGCCGATTCTGCCATAGTAATTTCCGCATGCAAAAGTACATAGAGCGGCGGATTCATTCCAATTGCTATTGCCGCCCCCTGCGTTCGCTTTCCCACTCTCTTTCATTCCTTTCATTGCATCCTTTGTATGTGTATGTCCTATGTATAAGAGAACAAATTTCTCACCCCTGTCGTTCTTCCCACGTTCGATCCGCTTTATGTATGCTCTGAGAAGAAATTTACGCTTTCGGATGAGCCTGTTTATAGATTTTTTTCATTCGCTCCGCCGAAAGATGCGTGTATATTTGTGTTGAAGAAAGCGACTGATGCCCAAGCAACTCGCTGACTGCGCGCAAATCCGCGCCTCTATCCAATAAATGCGTCGCAAACGAATGCCGCAGCGCATGCGGGCTTTTTTGCCGCGCATCACCCAACGACCCCAATGCCGCGTGCACTAATTTATAAACGACAGAATTTGAAATTCGCTTACCCCGCGAATTCATAAAAAATGCGACGGCGTCCTTCCGAAAACCCGGATTCGCTTCCTCGTGCGCTTTCATAGCGGACATAAACATTTCTAATGCTTTTTTTGCGCTCCCGCCGATTGGGATAATTCGCTGTTTCCCCCCCTTGCCCAGTACGCGCACCACGTCTTCGTGAAGATTGACGCTGTCGCGGTTCAAACGCGTCAATTCACCGCAGCGCATGCCAGTGGAATACAGCAATTCCAATATTGCCGCGTCCCGAACCCCTGTTATCGTCGAGCGGTCGAACGTATCGAGCAGGGAGCCGATATTTTTTTCTTCGATAAATTTCGGTAGCGACTTCGCAAGCTTTGGTGCATGTAATCGCGAAGCCGGGTTTACGGCAATCCATTCCATGCGGTGGGCATACTTGAAGAACGATTTTGCAGCGGCGCATCGCCGTGCGATGCTGCGCCGGGAGAATTTCTTTTCCGCAAGCCATCCCGGAAAACTCCGTATATCGTTATACTGCATATTGGTAATCGCGGAACCTTCGTTCGTCTCGCCGATAAATTCCTGCAACAGCAGTAAATCATGCCTGTACGATGTAATCGTATATTCGGAGTACCGCCGCTCGCCCGCAAGATATACGAGAAATGACGCGATACAATCCGCAAGAGAACCGCAGCCTGCAAGAATTTCGCTCATAGAAACGCCGTCGGTTTCACACACATACTAATCATATACATTCGTATAACAAATATATGAATAATACAGTGCAGATTCGGCTCCAGATTACCGGGCAATTATTAACGGCTTCACGTACCGAGCGCCGCCGGTTACAATCTGGCAGGAATAAGCGCCGCTTGGAAGACCGGCGATGTTCCACGAGAGGGAATGTTCGCCCTGAGAATAAACGCCGCCCGCAATCGCAGCAACACAGTTGCCGATTAAATCATAAATCTTTACGGTGAGATACTCTTCCGAGGGTAATGCAAATTGAATCGCCGTCGCATCCGACGCCGGATTTGGAGCAACGGACAAATGAATATTCGGCGGGATTGTTAGCGGTTCGTGTACACTAACCGTCTTTTCCCATGCGCCCAAATCAAAATCCCACATGTCACGCCCATGCGTTGCAGCGCGCATAATGCGGCTGCGGCTAAATAAGTTAAGTTGGGTAACCGCGCAATTTGGCAAGCCTGTACCAAGCCGCACCCATGAATCCCCCACATCCCGCGAAACATAAACGCCTATATCCGTGCCAATAAAAATTGTGGAATCATTCAGGTTATCAATAACGATTGAATTCACTGCCGCCGGTGGAAAACCTTGCTGGAGAGAGGAAAGAATATTCCATGTTACCCCTAAATCCGAAGACCGATACAAAGTGCCGCCGCTATCGGCAAAATTCAACCCAGCATACAAAAGACCTGCATCTGCATCTACCGCAGCGCTTGAGACCCAGCCATTGAACGGAGGCGAAAGCATCTTCCATACTGCCCCGCTGTTTTGCGAAAGCGCAAGCGTCCCATCGCTGGCGCCGCAAAGAAAAATATTTGCTTTATTGTCACACCCAAGCGCGGTAATAAACCCATGCTTCGAGAATGGGATGATGGAACTTATAGAATCCCAATCACTTCCGCCGTTTGTTGTACGGAATACTTGATTAGTGGCAAAATAAATTGTGTTTGAATCTAACGGGTTGAAAAATAACGGCGGTGTCGCGGATAGCGGAGCCGTTAGATTAATAACGGCGGAGTTACTTATTGAAGACCAATTATTTCCGCCGTCATAGCTCTCGTCAACTTCAGCCAAATGCAGCGGCATACAAATCATGGATCGGGGGTTCATCGGGTTGACTGCCGTCATTCCGGCGTCCCCAAAACCACCGGGACTCAGCCAGTTTTGCTGTGCCGTGTCATTCGACAAAAGCAGTCCGTTATCCTGAGTGCCTCCCATCGCAAATGCAGCATTGAGGCTGTCAATCGCCGAAGAATAAAATTGCGTGAGCGGCAGAGGGGAAGATTTCCACGGAATATTGGTAAAATCCGTATCATAGATAATTTGATAAAATCCTCCGTCATTCCCTACAAATATTTTGGTCGTATCAATCGGGTTGTATGCGATGGCGTGTTCATCTACATGGGTGTTTATGGGTGCTTGGCTAATGTTCGCCCACGTACCGCCGCCGTCTGTAGAATGGTAAACGTCAATATCACCGAAAAGCAAATCGTTCGCATTGCGTGGATTGACCGCGAATACTTTATCATACCATCCTTGATACCAGTCAAGCGTATCATTTGGTGCATTTGTGGGTGCCCACGTTAGCCCGGCGTCATTTGATTTATAAATACCGCCAAAATCATAAAAAGAGTGATTCTCGTCCAACTCGGCATACACAATGCCGGGCGATGAAAGCGAAGGCGCGATAGCGATCCGTCCCAAAAGCGAATCGTGCGCGGGCAAGCCGCTTGTGATTTGCAGCCATGTTTTACCCAAATCAACCGAACGAAAAAGCCCGCTTCGGCTTCCCCATTTGAATGCTCCATTCCCGCGCTGCCATGCGGCGCAGAGCAATACGGGCGCAGCAAACGGAATATATTTCACGTCAATAACGCCGGTGGAATCGCCGGGCGAGAAAATTTTTGTCCATGTCGCTCCTTTATCCGTCGAGTGGAATACGCCGCCAACCGTATCCGGCAAATCCAATCCTCCCATGCCTCCTGCAAACAATTCATTGGCATTGGCGGGATTCGCAACAATCGCCGAGATGTACGGAACACCCTCCAATCCCGCGTATTTCCACGTTGCCCCGGCGTCGCTTGTCGTGAATATTCCCATACCGGGGTATGAATCGCCGTTAGCATTTGCTTCGCCCGTTCCCGCGTATGCAACGGCGGGATTTATCGGGTCCCATGCCAACGCGCCAATGGATAGCGTAGGCATCGTGTCAAATACAGGTGTAAAACTCGCGCCGCCATTCACAGAACGCCAAACGCCGCCATCGGCTGCGCCTATTAATATAGTGTCGGGGCGGTTCGTGGCAAGGGCGATTGCGGTGATTCTGCCGGAGAAATTAGTCGAAGCAACCTGCATCCAGGGGACTGACGAAATTTGACCGGATACATTTTGGTTTGCGCGTTGCGCGTGAAGAAAAGACGATAACACAGAGGGATTTATCCGCCGCGGTGGAAAACCGGTTTGGATAGGCGACTCATGTTCATGCATTCCGCGACGAATCGGTGTTGTGAGCACATGCCTGTGCCTGCGGTGCGAAACCCCGCGATGCGCCGCACCGGCTGTTATCCCCACGAATACGAATACCAGCAAAAAAATCCACTTGTGCAACGGCATTGATCAAACCCCAAATATCCTGTGCGTTCCGGGAATCAATTATTCATTCCCGGTATTTCTACGTGAATCATGTCCAATCGTTTACGCACTTCGAGAGACGTTTTATCGAGCGAGTACGCCATCGAATAATCGAGTCGTGCGTGGTCGCGGTCGCCCGTGCGAAGGTACGCATCGCCTATGAGCATGTAGAACCGCGGATCCGATGGAAATATTTTCAGCGCGCCCTCGTACGTCGTAATCGCCTCTTTATATTCATCCTCGTTTCTTTGCCCCATCATCATATAACAACCCCCAAGATTGATGTATGCGTCGCGATACCGCGGATAAATTTCTATCGCCTGCGAGAATTCGCCCGCCGCGGAGCGGTATTCACCCAAGTATCGGTATGCATTCGCAATCGAAAAACGGTAAACAGGCGATTCTGCCGCCTCATTTTTCATACTGAGAAAAAGCGTTTTGTCGTTTTGCCACAGAGTATCTTGGGTGAACGTTCCGTACCCCCATAGCAATATAATTACAGCATACCCCGCTGAAAGAATAACGGTCGCACGCGGTACACGGCTTATCGCTTTTATTGCGAGCAATGCAAGAACACCGTCAACAAACGCAAGCGTAAGAAAAAACGACGGGATGTATAAGAATCGCACGGAAAAAATAGATTGAATCGGCACAAATCCCAGCGCGGGAACAAGGAATAACATAAATCCTAAAAGCCCGATTGCAGTCACGCTGCGTTTCCAGACAATCGTTGCGACCAAAGCACCTAAGTATGAGGCTATAGGAACCGCTATCAAAACCCAGTCCACCGTTTCGGTCGGCAAGGCAAGATTAAAGCTTGGGTCTTGGATGCGCCAGCCAAGAATAAGGTATTCGTAACCGCCGCCGATAACGCTATGCTGTAGATACATTCCCAAGCATCGCACAGCGTTGAGCCACTGCGCACCCGCCGTTGTGAATGTATTTTCGGTAAAGTCGCTTTTCATAACCAAACTGCGGAGCAACAGCATTGCCCCGGCGCAACTCGCAAACAGCACCAGCCCCAAAACAACGGGTTTTACCGATTGCCGCCGCACCAGAACTTGCGGTTTGCGATGCCGGCGTTTCTGGGTTTCGGCGTCGGGAATCGCCGGCGCCGATTTTGGCAGCGCGCTCCATACCATTACGAGGATTAAACAAAGCGCGGGCGTAACGATTGCCGTTTCTTTGGAGCCGAGCGCAAGCAGAAAATACAGCGCGGCAAGCCATGCATCCTTAAGCTTTCTGCGCTCAAGCAAATCATAAAACGCCGAGAGCGCAAGAAAAACAAAAATGGCGCACAGAATATCCGTCCGCCCGCTTATCCATGAGACGTTTTCCGTGTGGACGGGCTGTATTGCAAACAACAGCGCCGCCGCCGCCGCGGGCAGGGGGCGGCGGAAAAGCCGCTCCGCAAAAAGAAACGCGCACCACGCGGCAAGCAAATGCAAAATCACGTTCATCGCGTGGTAGCCCCACCCTTGCGCGCCAAACAACATATTGTCAACCCACAGCGAGGTAAGAAATACCGGACGGTAATACGATTGAAAGGCGTTGCCGGTATTGAAGGCATCTACCGGCGAATGCATCGCGGGAATGACGCGATCCAGCAAATCATGATCGTCGAGCACGAATCCGTGCGTGAAGAATTGACAGTACGCAAGCGCCGTAATCGCCAGAACGCCCGCAAGCATTGCCGTGCGGGAAAGCGGGAACATTTTCATGCAGGCAAATTAGGAAAATACACACCGTAAAACAAACGAAGCGCATATGATGCGGCGTGCCGCAGCCGCCGTTCGCACTGCCTACGATTCCGCGCAAGAATCGCTCTTTGCGGCGTTGGCGTTGTTTATCGTAAATTTGCCGGTGGAATCATCCCGAAGCAATATTATAAAGTACATTAAGGGTGATTTCCAGTGCTCCCAATTCAAAGTTTTTTGATAATCATTTGACAATCATAGGAAATTTCTTTGCATGAAAAAGTCAACCATCATTCTGCTTGCTGTTCTTGGCGTCATACTCCTTATCGCGTTCAGTGTCGTTTCGTGGGGCGTCTCAACGTATAACAGTTTTGTTACCCTCGACCAAGGCGTCAAATCGCAATGGTCGCAGGTGGAAAACCAATATCAGCGGCGGATGGACTTGATACCAAATCTTGTTGAGACTGTAAAAGGATATGCCACGCACGAAAGCTCAACGTTTGAGGAAGTTGCCAATGCCCGTGCAAGCGCCGGCAAAATCGTCCTTACGCCGGAAATCCTGAAAGACCCACAGATGTTTGCCAAATTCGAGCAGGCGCAAACGGGACTCAGTTCCGCGCTTACGCATCTTATGGCGGTGGCGGAAAATTATCCGCAATTGAAAGCAAATGAAAATTTTCTGCAACTACAGGCGCAATTGGAAGGAACCGAAAACCGGATTGCTACCGAACGCCGCCGCTTCAACGAGGTCGTTCAGGATTACAACACGCGAATACGCGTGTTTCCTTCATCCATTATAGCCGGTATGAATGGTTTCGGGGAAAAATCATACTTCCAAGCGGAAGCGGGCGCCGATGTAGCGCCGAAGGTAAAATTTTAAATGATTCGAACTTTTTCGCTATTCGTTTGTATGTGCGCGTGGGTATGCATTGCATACTCACAATCGCCATTGCCCGTGCCGCAGATCATCGAGCGGGTAACCGATATGTCGGGCACGCTTTCGGCGGCGCAAGTGCAGGCGCTCGAGAACCAGCTTGCAGCGTTTGAACGGCAAACGTCCAATCAAATCGTCGTTCTTATCATCCCTTCGTTGAATGGCGAGAGCCTCGAAGACTATTCGATGAGCGTGGCGGAGAAAAATAAATTAGGGAAAAAAGGGCGCGACAATGGCGTATTCCTTCTCATTGCAAAAGAGGATAAGCGGATACGCATTGAGACCGGGTACGGTTTGGAAGGCGCGCTGCCGGATGCGACGTGCGACGACATTATCCGTAATGTCATTGCGCCAAAATTCCGCGCCGCCGATTTTTACGGCGGCATTTCCGACGGCGTCGGCGCCATCATGCAGGCAACCGGCGGGGAGTATCAAGGCTCTCCGAACGCGCGCGCGAACAGAAATCCTCGCAACGGTGTTCCATTTTTATTACTTATCGGAATCGTCATCTTCGTTATTTTTTCACATAGGATGCGAGGCGGCGCCAGATACCACGGCGGACCAGGCGGATTTGGTTCGGGATTCTTGCTCGGTGGGTTGAGTGGATTCGGCTTGGGCGGCGGGTTCGGCGGTGGCGGAGGAGGATTCAGCGGCGGCGGTGGCGGATTTGGGGGCGGCGGCGCAAGCGGCGGCTGGTAACACTTGCAACCACTAACCGTTTGTTGAAAAAGTCACGTAGTAATGTCATTCTGAGCGCATTCGCTTGTGCTCAGTGTAAACTCCGCGAAGAATATCTTCCCGCAAACAGCTCGATAAAAACGTAATCCATAATTAAATTTCATACAATGGAACGATTTCTCAAAAAATATCTTTCGGACGCTGATTTAGACACAATCGCGAATACAATTGCCGAAGTGGAAAAGAACACGTCGGGGCAGATTCGCATCTGCATCCGGCAGCGCCGCCATTGGCGCGAGCGGAAACTCTCTCTCCACGATCTCACCGTGAATGAATTTCACCGCATGGGGATGCAGCTGACAAAACACCGCACGGGCGTGCTCATTTTATTATTGATAAGCGAACGGAAATTTCACATCGTGGCTGACCGCGGCATCCATGAAAAAGTAAAAGACGGAACGTGGGAGCAGATCGCCGGCACGATTGCCAAGCACTTTGCAGCCGGAAACTTCTGCGCCGGCATTTGCAACGGTATCCAAGAAGCGGGCGAGGTTCTTGCCGCGCATTTTCCAAACGACGGCGGCGCGCAGGAACTGCCAAGCACCGTCGAAGTTGCGTAATGCCTCTTTCCCGTAGTCAGCGTCGGTTACCAGTTTGTGCCTTCGTTTTTCTTCTTTTATGTATTGCAGTTCCGCGGCTATCCATTGCCGCAAATTCTGCGCGCATTTCAACGCCCGGTGTAACCATAACCTCACCGTCACTGGTACTCCTATTTGCAACGGCAGATAATGCGTTAAACACCGCTTCGGCAAGCCACAATGTTAACGATTCTCAAAGCGACAACAGTCACGTTGAATCATTCCTTGTCGTATTTGTATTGTTTATTGGAGGCTGGTATATTTTTCTCAGGAGCATAGGCGCAGGGACGAGATTTTACATCGGACCGGATGGACGCAGCCACGGTACATTTCTTATCACCAGCACAATGTTTGGCGGCAGGGGCGGCGGTTATGGAGGAGGCGGCTTTGCCGGAGGCGGTGGCGGTTTTGGAGGAGGCGGCGCAAGCGGCGGCTGGTAACGATAGCAATCAGTATTCATAACTCATAATTTATAACTCACAACTCAGAACATGGCAAAACAACTCACGCCGCAGCAGGCGATGGATAATATCATTTCACTCTCGAAACGACGAGGTTTCGTGTTTCAATCGTCGGAGATTTATGGCGGTTTGAACGGCTGCTGGGATTACGGTCCACTTGGGGTTGATTTGCTGCGAAACATCAAAGACGAATGGTGGAAAGCGATGACCTACCGCCAAGACATTCAAGGACTGGACGCATCCATCCTTATGCACCCGCGCGTGTGGGAGGCAAGCGGTCACGTGCAGAATTTCAGCGACCCGATGGTGGATTGCCGCAATTGCAAATCTCGCTACCGCGCCGATACGCTCTTTGAAACCGTTTCCATAAAAAAGAAACGCGAACTGCTTCGCTGGCATATTGCGCAACTTGCCCCCCCCGATGAACGGCTTACCGCGCTGACATCGGAAAAAAATGACAGGACATTTGCAATGGAATTCGATTCGGCTATTGCCGCCGATGAAACGCTGCTAAAAAACCTGATATGCAGCCCGGAAATGTCCTGCCCCAACTGCGGGAACAAAGGCACGTTTACGGAGCCGCGCCTTTTCAATCTCATGTTCAAAACGTACATTGGTCCGGTGGCGCCAACTGGAGACAATGAAAGCGCCGCCGTCTATCTTCGCCCGGAAACGGCGCAGGGTATTTTCGTCAATTTCAAGAACGTCATGGATTCGACGCGCGCGCGTCCGCCCTTCGGCATCGCGCAAATCGGGAAATCCTTCCGCAACGAGATAAACACGAAAAATTTTCTGTTTCGCACCCGCGAATTTGAACAGATGGAAATGCAGTTTTTCGTCAAGCCGGGCACGGACGCCGAGTGGTTCGAGAATTGGCGCGAAACGCGCTGGCAATGGCTGCTTGCTCTTGGCATGAAACCCGATTCACTGCGCTGGCACAAGCACGAAAAACTTGCGCACTACGCCCGCGCCGCCTACGACATCGAATATGCGTTCCCGTTTGGCTGGGGCGAAATTGAAGGCATACACAACCGCGGCGATTTCGATTTGAAGCGGCACGAAGAATTTTCCGGCAAAAAATTAGAATACGTGGATACGGCGACAAAAGAACGATATACACCGTTCGTCATTGAGACGGCAATCGGCGCATCCCGCACGTTCTTTGCAATATTGTGCAACGCCTACCACGAAGAAGACGCCCCAACGGCGGAGGAAGGCAAATCGGAAACGCGCACCGTCCTGCGTTTTCATCCGCGGCTTGCCCCTGTAAAAATCGCCGTTTTCCCGCTCGTCAATAAAGACGGCATGCCGGAATATGCGCAAAAAATCTTCGCCGACGTGCATCGCAAGTTCAAAGCCGCGTTCGACGACAGCGGCGCAGTCGGCAGGCGCTATCGCCGCCAAGATGAGATCGGCACTCCCTTCTGCGCCACCATTGACGGGCAAACGCTCGCAGACGGAACCATCACCATCCGTGAACGCGACACAATGGCGCAAGACCGCATCTCCGCAGAACAATTAGCAGGGTATCTTGGGGATAGGCTATAATTTCCAATAGTGCCTTCCCCTCTCCCGCTGGGAGAGGGACAGGCTGAGGGTCACTATGTCATAAGCCGCAGAGCGGTGTAATATAGGTAGCCGTGAGTGCAAACCCACGGAGAGATGAGAAATGAAAATCAAAGATGCGTTAGCGCCATTGGGTAGCCCTGGTTGTTGGACTCCATATAATATACAAACTTGAAGGATTCCTCACTTTATAAGAAAATTGTGGTAAGAGTGATGAGAAACAATTATTCAGCGCCCCCCCTAAACACAGCCGTTATAGAACAATCAGTTATTTTGAATTTAATGTTTTTAGTAAATGTTCAGCAAGATTAATAGGTACGTAATATTCATTCATATAAGTACCTGCTGTTTTAATAATAAGCATCCCCCGTAGATTGGACACTACTATTTTTATCATATCTTCCATTATTTTTTTGTGGATGTTAAAATATTTAGAACCTTTTTTCGCCTCCATTACTTTATTTAGATTCAGAATATGAAAAGATGTTTCAGTTTTTGACTCTACAATCAAGAGCTTCTTCTTGTCAGAAATTTTATATTCATATCTGAAATCTATAAGAATAATAAAATAATTTTTTATTGCATCGTGACGAAATTCCAATCCACATTTTACAGCAAGCTTAGCTCTATCCCATGTGGCTTTGATATCATCACTTGGATCACTATAGTTAAACCTCAATTCCTTAACTTTTTTCAAATTGAGGTATGCTATTATTTGCGATTTTTCTTTAAGCATTTTTTAAAGATTAAGTATTATTAGCAAATGGACTTTCTATGTTTGTCTCGAAGTTATTAGTAATCTTATAGGATGGTCCCACAAACTCCCCAGATATGGGGAAGTTCATTTGGTAGGGCAAAGATACAGGCGAAGTCACTACGTCATCACTTCTTTTTTGATGGTCCTCACGTATATATTCATCAATGTCAGCAAACCGAATAATCGGCACCTTATCAACAGAAATAGATATTTCAATAAACTTACTAAGTCGATGATCAAAATCTCCATTCAAGATTTGGGTAATATATCCTTTGCTCACATCGAGTTTCTTTGCGAGACCTGCTCGTGATAAATCATGTTTTTTCATGTATGCTTCAACCTGAGCATACAAATCGAGCTGAAGATTGGTTACCCAATACTCTTTACTTCTTACTAATTCTTCTCGCTTTAACGGCATTTTTAGATTCCAAGAAATTGGTTTTTAAGTGATCGAAACTTACTAATGTCTTTTGGCTGCGTATTCTTATATCCACAAAGAATAATTATCTTTCCTTTTTCTTTACTAATCAAATATACTCTCAAATGTTTGCTTTTTACTTCGTATTCTTTTGCATCTTCACCAGATTTTGAAATCACCCGAAATTTATTTTTAGGCAAAGAGTCTAAATTCGCCACGCGCTCTAATATCGTCGCTATTTTCTTGCATTCACCTGCATATTGTCCACCAGATGAATCAATATCGTCACAGAATGCATCGAATTGCTTTACATCATCAATGACAAGTTGAAATATTTCCTGTTTTCCCTTAATCGCATCAATTTTTTCTATTTTAAGTTTAGACATCACATAGGGTTTAGTAATAGCTAAACCGCAAAAATATAGTTTTTTTATTAAAAAAACAAATACATTCCGGTCTCATATGCACATGTGTGTATGGCTTGTACCACCATCATTGTTAGATATAGTTCAACAGTGGATGTCCGTACCTCATCACAAAATTAATAGAAAAATAAGCGTTCGCTCATATTTCCCTTCACCGCGAAACCTGTGTTGCAGTAACCCCTTGATATCTTGCACCTTGCACCGTGATTTGTGCCGCGGCGTTATTGATTTCCTGAAGATCGTTGGGCGTGAGTTCTATTGCCGTCGCACCGATGTTCTCATCCAAACGCGACAGCTTCGTCGTCCCGGGAATGGGAACTATCCACGGCTTTTGCGCAAGCAGCCATGCAAGCGCAATCTGCGCGGGTGTGGCATTCTTCTCTGTGGCAATGTTATTCAATAAATCCACCATCGCCATATTTGCTTTTCTATTTTCCGCCGAAAAGCGCGGCAGTGTATTGCGGTAGTCCGACGCATCGAATGCCGTGCTCTCGGTTATTTTTCCGGTAAGAAATCCTCTGCCGAGCGGACTGAACGGCACGAACCCGATACCCAGTTCCTCCAACGTCGGCAATATCTCGGCTTCCGGTTCACGCCACCACAACGAGTATTCGCTCTGAAGGGCGGTGACGGGTTGAACCGCGTGCGCCCGGCGGATTGTTTGCGCACCGGCTTCGGACATTCCGAAATGCTTCACCTTGCCTTCGTTGATAAGGTCTTTCATCGTGCCGGCAACATCTTCGATTGGGACGTCGGGGTCAACGCGATGCTGATAGAACAGGTCTATGGTATTTATTTTCAACCGCTTGAGTGACGCTTCCGCAACTTCTCTGATGTGCTCCGGTCGGCTGTCCAATCCATACGAGCGGGTTCCGCCGTTGGGGTCGCGCTTGAACCCGAACTTCGTGGCTATCACGACTTTCTCGCGTATGGGAGATAGCGCTTCGCCGAGAAGCTCTTCATTCGTAAACGGTCCGTATGCTTCCGCCGTATCATAGAACGTTATCCCGCGTTCCACTGCTGAGTGCAACAGGGAAATCATTTCTTTTTTATCCGCCGGCTGCCCATACGCAAAGCTCATTCCCATGCAGCCAAGCCCAAGAGCCGAAACCTCTAAATTGCCGATTTTTCGTTTTTGCATTTTAATCCTTATTAATTTTATAAAATAATCTGCATGAAAGCACCACGAGACTATCTCAACAGCCTATTAATTATTTCGCGCAAAGTTTTCATATTTGTTCAAGTTGTTTTTTAATTTTTTTAATAATGAAATGATTTGATTATTCTTTTCATCTTTATCGATTGTCGCCAAAGCAAGTTTTTCCTCTGAAACCGCTAGCATAAAATTACCTTCTCTAAAATATATAGTGGCTTTGTCGTCCATATACATTGCCCGTAATGTGTTATCGGTGGTACGAGCGATTATGGAATCGTAACTTACAAGATAGCTTGGAAGATAATATTGAACTCTTGCGCATAGCGTCGTGTCGGTATTATGTATGTTTGCTTCGGGCGGTTTGTGCGAGTCAATAAGTTGGAATTGCCGCGTGGTGTTTGCTGTGTCGCCGGTTTCGGGAGAGTTTTTGCCTTTATTGCCGCCTGTACGCGCGGTTTGCAACGATGCGAGAAACGCATCCGCAGCCTGATACCCCGTGACGCGGTAAACCTCCGCACCGGTTTCATCGAAAAATATAATCGTCGGATACCCTTGCACACCGTGGGCATTTGCGAACGCAACACCTTCGGTTTTCTCAGCGTTTATCTTCACGGGGATAAAATTCGCCTCGACGTAATCACCGACGGCTTTTGCCGCGTACGTATTCTTGTCAATTTCCGCGCACCAGCGGCACCAATCGGTATATACATCTGCTATTATATATTTATGCTCCGCTTTTGCAAGTGCACAAGCCGCCCCGAACGTGAGCGGTTTGAATACAACCTGAGCGTATCCCGCTCCATTGGCGATAAATAACAAGATTATCAATGCGTACCGTTTCATGATTGCTGCATATACATGCTTCGTTCATAGAAACAGAAATTTACGAAAATTACTGCGATAATTCCGCAATAATTCATCAGCAAATACACATAAGAAAAACGCCCTGTGTTTTCGCACAGAGCGTTGTCAGAAAATGATCTATGTTTATTTAGTTCGCGCCGGGTGTAAAGACTTCGACGGTATTAAATGCCTGACTCGTATCCTGTCCTCCTATCGCGTAGAGTTTCCCGCCGACAACGCTCGCAGATAAATATGCACGCGGCGTAAATGTGCCGGTCGTCTGCGGCGTTGACCATGTATTATTCTTTGGATCGAATACCTGCACAATATCTTTTGTTAACGGGTTTGCAATATTCGGCGTGCCTCCCGCGACATAAATTTTATCGGCGATTACGCCTGCGCTGTGCAGGAGTCGTGCGGTAAACGTTCCGCTCACAGTCGGGATACTCCAGCTGTTTGTCGCGGGATCGAAGACCTCCACCGCTGAAAGAACCCGATGCCCGCGCTCGCCGTGATCGTTGAAACCGCCGATTGCATATATCTTGTCATGCACGACACATGCCGTAAATGCGCCGTGCGGTGTAAACGTGCCCGACGTTTTCGGCGTGCTCCACGTATTGGTTGCGGGGTCGAAGACTTCAACAACGTCCATATCGCCGGGCGACTGTGCGTTGTAACCACCTAACGTATAAATTTTCCCGCCGACTAAACAAGCGCAAAGATTATTACGCGGCGTGAACGTGCCGGTTGTTTTCGGCGTACTCCATGAATTCGTCCGAGGATCGAAAACTTCGAGCGCATTGGACATATTCGATGGCTTCTCCGGCCCGATGGCGCCGCCGAATACATATATCTTATCTTTAAACACACACGAGGCAAGGCTGCCGCGCGGCGTGAACGTGCCGTTCGTTTTCAGCGTCGTCCACTTGTTTGAAGAAGGGTCGAACACATCTACGGACGCGATAAGGTCGCTATCGCCAAACCCGCCGATTGCATAGATTTTTCCGCCGAAGACGCTTGTCGTGAACCACGCGCGCGGCGCAAATCCTTCGGAGGACGCCTTCGTCCACGAGCCGGAATCATCGGCGGCAAAACACGTTGCGGCGAACAGAGTGAAAAATAAGATAAGCCGGGTAGAATGGAATATATTTTTCATGTTTATACAAGTATACGAGTGCAAAGCCCTTAACAATATCATTACTATAATGCAAACAATCAATGGCTTCTCATTCAGAAGGAGCGCAGCGACTGAAGAATCCATGTGCAAGAATAACACAATCTATGGATTCTTCGCGGAGTTTACACTGAGCATAAGCGAATGTGCTTCTGAATGACATGGTTAAGTGATTTATTTAAGACCACTATAATTTCCCATAATAACCAACATCAAAAAGGAAAGTTCCGGGGAAATGCGGAATGATGAATGCAGAAGAAGACCCTCACCCTGCCCCTCTCCCAACGGATAGGGAACACACGATTGAGCGGTACTCCCTTGCTGCCGCGTTCCTTCCCCCAGTAGGGGAAGGAGACGATAATGCTTTATGGGAAATGTGCGAAGAGGAATTTAAAACAGAAAACGCCCCGTGTTTTCACACAGGGCGTTTTCAAAACAAACTCTGGCAACGTCCTACTCTCCCATACCGTTACCAGTATAGTACCATCGGCGCTGGGGAGCTTAACTTCCGTGTTCGGAATGGGAACGGGTGTTTCCTCCTCGCCATCGTCACCAGAATACAATCTAAGTTATAAATTATAAGTTATAAAAAACAAAGAACTTATAAAATGACAATGATTTCTGTATCTACCGCTGCAAAAAAGAACTATGATTTATCTGTTATGTTGATGAATCACGAGCGTAGAAACTGCATCTCAATTTCGTATCTGCGCTACAGAAACGTTTAACTTTTAAGGGAAAAACATCTATCTGTAGGGAGAGTAAAAAATAATAATGAAGTCTCACGACTTATTAGTACCCGTCGGCTGAACATGTTGCCATGCTTACACCGCGAGCCTATCAACCTCGTCATCTACAAGGAGTCTTTAGTCTTTCGAAGGGAGATATCATCTTGAAGTAGGTTTCGCGCTTAGATGCTTTCAGCGCTTATCCGTTCCGGACGTGGCTACTCAGCGATGCCACTGGCGTGACAACTGATACACCGTCGGTCCGGTCGTTCCGGTCCTCTCGTACTAAGAACGAGGCTTCTCAAATCTCCTGCGCCCGCATAGGATAGGGACCGAACTGTCTCACGACGTTCTGAACCCAGTTCACGTACCGCTTTAATTGGCGAACAGCCAAACCCTTGGGACCTTCTACAGCCCCAGGATGCGATGAACCGACATCGAGGTGCCAAACCTTGCCGTCGATATGAACTCTTGGGCAAGATCAGCCTGTTATCCCCAGCGTACCTTTTATCCTTTGAGCGACGGCCCTTCCACCCGGAACCGTCGGATCACTAAACCCTGGTTTCCCATCTGCTCGACTTGTAGGTCTCGCAGTTAAGCGTCCTTATGCTTTTACACTCGTCGCACGATTACCGACCGTGCTGAGGACACCTTTGGGAGCCTCCGTTACACTTTAGGAGGCGACCGCCCCAGTCAAACTACCCGCCTAACACTGTCCCCCCACCGGATTCACGGTGGTAAGTTAGAATTCAAGTATAACAAAGGTGGTATTTCACTGTTGGCTCCACCGAGCCCGCAAGCCCGACTTCACAGCCTCCCACCTATGCTACGTATGCTACACCCAAAGCCAATGCTAGGGTGCAGTAAAGGTGCATGGGGTCTTTCCGTCCATATGCGGGTAACCGGCGTCTTCACCGGTACCACAATTTCACCGAGCCCGTGGTTGAGACAGTGACCAAATCGTTACACCATTCGTGCAGGTCGGAACTTACCCGACAAGGAATTTCGCTACCTTAGGACCGTTATAGTTACGGCCGCCGTTTACTGGGGCTTCGGTCGAAAGCTTTGGATTACTCCTGACCTCCTTCCTTAACCTTCCAGCACCGGGCAGGTGTCACTCCGTATACGTCGCCTTTACGGCTTAGCACAGAGATGTGTTTTTGTTAAACAGTCGCTTGGCCCATTTCACTGCGGGTCATCTTGCGATGACCGCCCCTTATCCCGAAGTTACGGGGCTAATTTGCCGAGTTCCTTAACCACGGCTCACTCGAGCGCCTTAGAATATTCATCTCATCTACCTGTGTCGGATTCCGGTACGGATCAACTGATGTTTCCTGTACGAGGTTTTTCTCGGCAACATGCTTGGGGACAGTTTGTGGGCTTGCGCCCTCCCGTTCGCGTTTCGGTTTAACTGCGCGGTGGATTTGCCTGCCGCACATGCCTACGCGCTTAGACCGCCATCCAACAGGCGGCTGTCCTTATGCTTTTGCGTCACCCCTTACAAGTCTTGATCAACATCAGCCAAGCTCAGGAATATTCACCTGATTTCCATCGCCTACGCCTTTCGGCCTCGGCTTAGGTGCCGGCTAACCCTGAGACGTTTAACGTTGCTCAGGAAACCTTAGATATTCGGCGGTGAAGTTTGTAACTTCACTGATCGTTACTTATGCCAACATCTGCGTTTCTGTACGCTCCAGCACACGTCGCCGTGTACATTCAATGCATACAGAATGCTCCTCTACCACTTCACGTAATAAATTACGTTAGTCCTTGGCTTCGGTCACGAATTTAGTCCCGATAATTATCGGCGCAGGATCACTTGACCAGTGAGCTATTACGCACTCTTTAAATGAATGGCTGCTTCTAAGCCAACATCCTGGTTGTCTGAGTAACCCCACATCCTTTATCTGTTAATTCGTAGTTAGGGACCTTAGCCGTAGGTCTGGCTTGTTTGCCTCTCGGCGACGAAGCTTATCCCCCGCCGCCTCACTCCCGGAGAACATGTCTACAGTATTCGGAGTTTGGCTGGGTTTGGTACCGTTGTGACGGCCCTAGCCCAATCAGTGCTCTACCTCTGTGACAATTTTATCCGAGGCTGTTCCTAAAAACATTTCGAGGAGTACGAGCTATCACCGAGTTTGATTAGTCTTTCGCCCCTATTCACAGTTCATCCGAGTAGTTTTCAACCCACACCGGTTCGGACCTCCAGGTTGTGTTACCAACCGTTCATCCTGACCATGAATAGATCACACGGTTTCGCGTCTGCCGCCTGTTACTGGTCGCCCATTTCGGACTCGCTTTCGCTACGGGTGCGGTTATTAATAACCTTACCCTTGCAACAGACGAGCAACTCGTTGGCTCATTAAGCAAAAGGCACGAAGTTAGTCTCTACAGCGGATTGCTCCGCTGGCCTTTCCTCCTTCCGTTTGTAAGCAAATGGTTTCAGATTCTTTTAAATCCCTTCCTAAGGGTTCTTTTCACCTTTCCCTCACGGTACTTCTTCACTATCGGTCACTGATTGGTATTTAGCCTTACCAGATGGTTCTGGCAGATTCTCACCGAATCTCACGTGTTCTGTGATACTTGGGTACGAAATAAGAGACATGGACATTTCACGTACGGAGCTGTCATCCTCTACGGCTGGCCATTCCAGACCATTCAGCTATATCCATATTTTGTAACTCTTTGCCGGTGTTGCAACACCAGCAATCCCGCCCCACGACCCCGCAGACACAACGGTTGCAACCTTGACGTGCCTGTCGGTTTAGGCTATGCCCGTTTCGCTCGCCGCTACTAAGGGTATCATTATTATTTTATTTTCCTCCGGGTACTGAGATGTTTCACTTCCCCGGGTTTGCACACATGAATCTATGAATTCAATTCATGGCGTTACTGCTTTCGCAATAACGAGTTTTCTCGTTCGGAAATTTCCGGGTCATAGGTTGCTTCCACCTCGCCGAAACGTTTCGCCGGTTGCTGCGTCCTTCCACGCCCATCAGTGCCAAGGCATCCACCATTTGCCCTAAGTAACTTCAATAAAATATTTTCTTCTCCCCCGCACAAATAGAAATTGAGATGCAAATTCTATGCTAATTGTTTTATATTTTGCATAGTATTTACAGAAATCGATTGTCAAAGAACAAGCATTACCGGTTTGTATCATACATCCATCTAGGAAGCTGGACAGTATGAAACGGCAATACTTTGTGGACCTTACCGGGCTCGAACCGGTGACCTCCTGCTTGCAAAGCAGGCGCTCTCCCAAACTGAGCTAAAGGCCCGGGCAATCATCTATTTGTTTGATTATTCACTTCAATCAAACCACAACAACATCTTGCTGTGCGCTCACTTACGTTAAAACGTTCGCGTGATACGTGGGCCTAAGTAGAGTTGAACTACTGACCTCACGCTTATCAGGCGTGCGCTCTAACCAACTGAGCTATAGGCCCGGGTATTGGTTTCGCTTTTCAAAACATTCATAAATTCACAGACAAACGGGATGCACAATACTCTTTCTGAGAAAGAGTTTGCCGGCGTGACCAATCCAAAGTCTCATTCTTTCAAACAAATCTTTGAATCGAATCAAACCAGCTGAGGACTTAGAATCAATTGCTTGATTCGGTTATCCTTAGAAAGGAGGTGATCCAGCCGCACCTTCCGATACGGCTACCTTGTTACGACTTAGCCCCAGTCATTGGTTTCACCTTCGGCGTTCTTGCGAACGACTTCGGGTGCCCCCAACTTCCATGGCTTGACGGGCGGTGTGTACAAGGCCCGGGAACGTATTCACCGTAGCGTGCTGATCTACGATTACTAGCGATTCCAGCTTCATGCAGCCGAGTTTCAGACTGCAATCCGAACTGAGGCAAGTTTTTGGGATTGGCTCCACCTCGCGGTATTGCATCCTATTGTACTTGCCATTGTAACACGTGTGTTGCCCTAGATGTAAGGGCCATGATGACTTGACGTCGTCCCCACCTTCCTCACTACTTGCGTAGGCAGTCCAATTAGAGTTCCCAGCTTTACCTGATGGCAACTAATTGCAGGGGTTGCGCTCGTTGCGGGACTTAACCCAACACCTCACGGCACGAGCTGACGACAGCCATGCAGCACCTGTACTGGCAACCGACTTTACGGTTCATTTGACTTTCATCTCTTTACTACCAGCCTTTCAAACCTAGGTAAGGTTTTTCGCGTTGCATCGAATTAAACCACATGTTCCACCGCTTGTGCGGGCCCCCGTCAATTCCTTTGAGTTTCACCCTTGCGAGCGTACTTCCCAGGTGGATTACTTACCGAGTTATCTGCGATACTGATTCCTTTGCGAAACCAACATCAAGTAATCATCGTTTAGGGCGTGGACTACCAGGGTATCTAATCCTGTTTGATCCCCACGCTTTCGTGCCTGAACGTCAGTACCGGACCAAATGACCGCCTTCGCCACTGGTGTTCTTCCTGATATCTACGCATTTCACCGCTACACCAGGAATTCCATCATTCTCTTCCGTACTCAAGAAAAGCAGTATCAGAGGCAGTTTTGCAGTTAAGCTGCAAGATTTCACCTCTAACTTACCTTCCCGTCTGCGCACCCTTTACACCCAGTGATTCCGGACAACGCTTGCCTCCTACGTATTACCGCGGCTGCTGGCACGTAGTTTGCCGAGGCTTACTTTAAAGATACCATCTCCTCCGCCATAGGCGGATATTTGTCTCTTTCTACAGCGGTTTACGACCCATAGGGCCTTCATCCCGCACGCGGCGTTGCTGCTTCAGACTTTCGTCCATTGAGCAATATTCCTCACTGCTGCCTCCCGTAGGAGTCTGGGCCGTGTCTCAGTCCCAATGTGGCCGATCATCCTCTCAGACCGGCTACCCATCGCAGGCTTGGTGAGCCGTTACCTCGCCAACTACCTAATGGGGCGCAGGCTTATCCCATGGCGCTCTTGCGAGCCTTTGACGACCGAACCATGCGATTCAGCCGTATAATCTAGAATTAGCCTTGATTTCTCAGGGTTGTACTAGTCCTTGGGGTAAATTACCTACGTGTTACGCACCCGTGCGCCAGTTTACCATATATTGCTACATGGCAACCTTGACTTGCATGTGTTAAGCACGCCGCCAGCGTTCGTCCTGAGCCAGGATCAAACTCTCCAAATAATTTTGTTATTTTTCAAGTTGATTCCTTTGTTGCGATTTTACTCGCGTCAAAAGGTTGAATCTCTTTTCTCAGGGGGTTTACTGTGCATCCTTAATTTGTCAATGAACTCCTCACTTTTCACCCCGTTTTCCGCGCCGCTTTCGCGTTGCCTTTGGCGTTGTGTTTTCGTAAGGGGCTACAAAATTACAATAAATAATCTGTCAAGTCAAGCGCTTTGAAAAAAATAATAGAAAATATATGTGTTCGCGAGTGTCGTAACGCGCGCGTACAGCCTTCCATTTTGCGACTGCTGCAAACCGCCGGCTGAAAAGTATAGGTCCCTCAAACAGGCTTGTAATATGGCTTTGTAAGCATTTATCATTCTCGCTACATCAAACATTTCGCCGGAATATGCTCGAAAAAAACGAAGCAAAATAGAGCCGCTATTTGCATGAAAAATAATTTGAAAAAAAGTTGATTTTTCGTTTGGATTTTTTGAATTTGACGAAAACATGCGATTTTCGCATTCATTTTTTCGCTCATTTTCGCGCACTTTCACACCATTATTTTTCGTTTTTCACCCGCGATTTTCCGGCAAAACGAATGGATGAAACGAAATTGGAATTATAGCGTTGATATTCAAATTGTAAGCTGCGCGCGTAAAATTTATTATCGCACCCGCATTTGTATATGGATAGCAACCGGAACGTACGTTAGCCATCCGCTTGTACGAATGAGGAAACGACATTACGCGCACCCGCCGGAACAATTATCCCGCTTTATGCCTAAATTTTGTCAGATCGTATGTTTTATTCTTTTCATCACGCCGGTATTATATGCACAAACCACGCCCAAAGGCAACGCCGCCAAAGGAAGCGCAGCCACAGGCAGCGTCATTGGCTCCGTCAAAGACTCAGCCTCCAATAGCGCGCTTGCTTTTGCAAACGCGGGGTTGTACAAGAGACATGACAGCACACTCGTGAAAGGCATTGTTACCGATAAGAACGGCAAGTTTGAACTCTCCAATATTCCCGATGGCGAGTACTACATGCGCATTACGCACATGGGCTACAAAGGTGTTACAACGGAATCATTCGTCATTAATTCCCAGAATTCCCAACACAAGCGCGCCGATCTCGGCACGATTACTCTAGCGGAAACAGTAGTCGTTCTCGACGAAGTGCTCGTTACGGGGAAGAAAGAACTATTCAATAATTCGATTGATCGAAAAATATATAATGTCGGTCAGGATATCACGAGCAAATCCGGCTCGGCAAGCGATCTGCTGCAAAACATCCCCTCTGTGCAGGTGGATATTGACGGGAACGTCAGTCTTCGCGGCGCCAGCGACGTGATGGTGCTGATTGATGGAAAAACCTCTCCGCTGATGGATCGCGACCGCGCCGATGCGCTCCAATCAATTGATGCAAACTCGATAGACCATATCGAGGTCATCACCGATCCCTCCGCAAAATACAAACCGGACGGCACCGCGGGCATCATCAATATCGTCATGAAAAAGAACGCGGCGGCGGGATTCAACGGCAGCGTCACCGCCAACGTCGGGAATCAAGGCAGGTATAATGGAAGCGTCAATCTGAATTACGGTCTCAGTGGATTCAATCTGTTCGGCGGGTACAGCTTCCGCCAAGACGTCCGCACCAGAACCACTTCCAATGCGATACGACAGATTGATAGCGCCAATGTGCTTACCTATTCCCAGCAAAACCTGTCGTCCAATTCAAGCCCGATCTCGCATTTTATCCGATTGGGTTTTGACGCCGGCGCCGGTAATGCCGTCACGTTTGGCGCAAGCGGGCACTATTTATATTAGGCTTCACGCGCGACGATAACGCGCAAACAATCATGAGCGACAGCGTTCAGACTCCGACAGAGGGATTTGACCGCAACCGCCACGACCCCGAATATCACAAAGATTATGGATTCGACGTATTTTTTCAACATGCACTGCCCAACGATGGGCATAAATTGCGGTTCGAATATACATTTAACGGGCACCCCGAACAGGAAGACAATCAGTTTACCAATATTTATTTTTTTCCACAGTCGCCGACGGAATACGACAACACGCTTATCCGCCCGCTTGAAAATACAAATCAGATTTCACTCGATTACACTGACCCGTTGGACGACAACTCAAAGCTTGAACTCGGATACACGGGGGATTTTAACCACAGCGATTATAATTTTCAGATCAGCGGGTACGATACAGTGCCGCAGCCTCTCCCTCTGGACACTGCAGAATCAAGCCATTTTATATACGATGAGTCAATCAATGCAATATATGGGACTTATGCTCGCACCTTCGGCGCCTTTGGAATCACCGGCGGTCTGCGCGCGGAAGAATCGTTCACTAACGCGAATATGGCGTCGGTGGATACCTTTATCACGAACAACTATTTCAACCTGTACCCCTCGCTTAACCTTGTGTATAAATTAGACGAATCGTCGGAATTCCAGCTCAATTACAGCCGTCGCGTCCACAGACCCAGAACGGAAGACCTGAATCCGTTTCCCGAATACAGGGATCCGCGAAATCTTATCGCAGGGAATCCCCGGCTCGCACCGGAGTATATCAATTCGGTGGAATTCGGGTACTCATGGAGTAATGAGCAGTTTACATTCATCCCAAGTCTCTATTATAGAAACACAACCAACACGTTTACGTCCATTGTGCAATCGCTCAACGATTCAACCTTGCTTTCGACGCAGGTGAATCTTGCGAGTGAACAATCTGCCGGTCTTGAGTTGGTAACGTCTGCGGACATCGGCAAGGTGTTTTCTTCTCATGCAAGCGTGAATATCTTTACCGATCAAATTGACGCGGCGAACCTTGGGTATCTATCGAACAAATCCATCCTTACGTGGAGCGGGACGCTTGCATTAAGCGCACACCTCACGAAACAAACGATGCTTCAAATGAACATGAATTACAATGCATATCGTTTGACGCCGCAGGGGGAGTACCTGCCAAGTTTCGTTGTCAATATGGGCGCGCGTCAGGTGATTCTGGAAAATAAGCTTTCATTGACGTTGTCGGTTACAGACCTTTTTCATACATACCGCCGCGATCTGCAATTGAACACGCCGTTGTTGCAGCAAACGGTCATTGACACGCGCGACGCCGGGGTCGTCTATGTCGGTCTTACATATAATTTTGCGCAATCAACGAAAAAGTCGGATGACACGATACAATATGACGAAGGAAATTAATGAAGCGTGCAAAGCATGTTTTCTTTCCTCGCCCCGCGGAGCGGGGAAAGGGCAAGCCAGCATAGCGAGCGCGGGTGAGGCGACGTGAGTATTATAAAAATTTTACAATTCGCCTCATACTCGCATCAGGACGTTTGGAAAGTTGACATTCCCACAGCCGAACCACGTGCCAACCATTTTTTCTTAGTTCAATAGATATTCTGCGATCTCTTTTTTGGGTGGTTTCTATTTTTATTTTCCAGACTCGCGCGTTGGTTTTAGGCTTTAATTTTCTGCCGCAGTTGTGTCCATGCCAAAAGCACCCATCAATAAAAACGACCAATTTTTTTTTAGGAAAAGTAAAATCTGGTTTGCCCTTTAGTGGATAATTACGACGCCAACCCGTAATTCTTGATTGGCGCAGCATTGATAGAAATTTAATTTCGGTGGTAAGATTCCCGGAACTCCTGATTCTTGACATCAAGGCACCACGAGAAAGCCCGCCGAAAGTTGTATGTTCACGCTTTGGGTTTCCGGGCCAGCGACTCATGGCGTTCTTTCAACGCTCTCTTTATTTGTTTACCTGCTACAGACGCAAAATGCGGTGGAACAGCATTTCCTATCATGTCACATACTGCAGCTATGTGATCAGTCACAAACTTATACTCTTTCGGAAAAGTTTGAATGAGAGCCGCCTCACGTACGGAAATTGTGGTGCGTCTTTTACTTGGGTGTCCGAATCGACCTTTACAGGGTGTAATACAGCCTCCGGTCATTGTCACGGACGTTTGATCCCAAGCCATCCGCCCATAAGTATTCGTAAAGCCCATATATCCTTTACGATGGCACTTTGGGCGTATTTTTTCATTTATTGTTACCCATGTTTTACCCGGTACTGCGGCTTTAAGACGCGCTGCAACTTGCGGCTGTAGATCACTAACAACATGCCAATTAAATTTTTGCGGACCGCCTTGTTCATGTGCCTTGCTGACAGTAATAGGCGATGGTTGATTTGAAAGTACATCGCGAAGCGTTAACCACTTTTTTAATTTTGAATCCGAATCTGGATTTTTTTCATGAGTAGTTGGTGGAAAAGTTACCTCAAATCCAAGACCTGCAAAAAGCACTAATCTCCGCCGGGATTGCGGTACACCATAATCTGCCATTTGAATTACTTGCCATTTTGGTTTATAACCAAGTGCACGTAAACGTTCCACAAATTCATTAAATATCGTTGAGCCCCGCTTCTCCAAACCCGGCACGTTTTCCATCATTACGACAGTTGGCTTAAGCTCCTCAATGATCTTAGCCATTTGAAGAACTAATTTATTACGTGGGTCTTGGCGTTTATGTTTTACCGTAAGTGAACAAAACCCTTGGCATGGTGCACATCCCGCAAGTAAAGTAATGTTTTTACCGCCACATAATTTTTTCAATTCGCTTGCAGCCACTTCACAAATGTCTCGCTCTATCAGATTGGTTCTCGGATGATTTTTACGATAGGTTGTTGACGCTTCAGCGTCCAACTCAACAGCGGCGCGTACGTTGAAACCGGCTTTCTTCAAGCCCTGTGTAAGACCACCACAACCCGCGAATAAATCAATAGCTATCGGCTTTACAGTCTTTGATGAATTACTCATCATCAGTTGATTCATTCGCGCGTTTCTCAAGAATCGTCCGAAATTGATTATGGCATATTTCAGCCCTTTCAATCAGGTCGTCCCACGTTGTAAAAAATACCCATCCTTTGTCTGCATAAGCATCCCTCAGACTCTTTGCATCATCATGCAATTCCGCAGCGATAAGATGACTCTGCACGCTATTATATTTTATGGCCTTTCGATCCGTTAATTCTTCAAAACGCTTCAGCACGTACTGGCGATATTTGTCTGACTGAAGAATATCCTTTTCCTTGGCGACGTACCCTCCCCTCTTAATCTCAACGATGTGAAGAGTACCACCGACAGCTACACAGAAAAAGTCTACGCGATCTTTATCGCCTTTACCTCCCTTTGCGTCCAATTTGAATTCCTTCATAATCCAAGTAGAGACACGAGCTTCGGGCTTGTTAAGAATCCATGTCAAGTCAAGGAGCCAAGGATTCTTTTCCAAGTGTTTGGAGAGTACTCCTCGCTCTTTTGCGTTCTCATGGTGCATCTTCTTAAGCGTTTCTATTGCAGTAAGATTGCTCTCAATAATTTGCAGGAGAGCTACGGCTGTTCGTATCTCCATCTTTGAAAGAAGATCGTCCAATTGTTTAAGATCTGCAATGTCGGATTCTCGGAGTTTTTGTAGGATGCTCCGTAGAGTCGCGTTTTCGAGTGCGTCAAGAAACCATGAGAAAATGCCTTCAAATTCCTCTGGTTCCATTTCAACCTTCTTAAACTTCTCCAAGAATTTTACCGCCACTTCCTTGTAAGAAGGAGCTAGTTGCTCAATACGGGTGTTAAAATGTGGATGAACCGTTTTAATTTGCTTTTCGCGAAGGTCGGTACGGAGTCTCGCCCATTCTGCAAGATATTTTCTAAGGAGCCGCTGGCCCCAATCTTGAAGAGCTAATCCTTGAGGGCTTTCCCATGCGATTTGTCCTCGATGCGTAGCAATGAGGTCTGGAGATTTCCCGCCAGCATCCAGCCACTCAACTTTTACCTTTCCTACAAGGTAACGGAGCCCGTGTTGTCCCGTGACACCGCCACTAATATCAAAAAAAGTCGCCTCTTGTGATATCTTATCTCGAGTGTAAATGAGAATACCGCTCAAGTCTCCTTCATTTTGCTTTCTTGGCTCTGGAGTGAATCCAAGCCAATAATGTACCGGTCCGAAACCATTGATATTGTCTTTTGCCCAACCCTTCTTTGGCCACTTCCATTGAAGATTAATCTCCTCGTCTCGCAAGTCTTTGTTGTTGATTAACACCCTAAACCTTGGTCCTATAAGAAGAAACCTTTGTGCCATCCCATGGTGGAATCGGTCGGCGTTCTGCGCTCTTCGAGAATGAAGCTGTCGCAAAAGTATTGTCGTACCTTTTTCTCTTCGACCTCCTCTAGGAGCCTTACTAACTGGGCCTGCGTAAACTAAATCCACTGGAGCTGGCTTACGTTTCACTTTTGCCAATTCAGAGAGAGACATTCTAAACCAAATAAGAACCATATCCTTAACGAAAGGATCTTTCTTTTTATGAACGGTTTGAACCTCAACTACATCCGCTATTCCAAATCCTGCTAACTTACCAACACCTTTGCGACCATGAAGAGGCCTGCCTCCAGGGGACTTATCTGTTTGTTCAACTTCCCGTCTATCACGACCTACATCAAGGTAGGAATCTCGAACCATATCCCAATCCATGCCGTTGCCGTTGTCTGACACCTCAATTGTTTGACTATTATTCGTCGGCTCCCATATCTCATCAAGCGGCAGTCGTACGTTTACCTCCGTTGCGTCAGCATCCCATCCATTTGAAATTAACTCGGCAATAGCAGGAATGGGCCGCCCCGCATACATCTGTACGCCAAGGTGCTTAAGGATATTTCCAGCGTATGTCAAGACGAGGTCTTGAGCGTCACGCCCGGGCAAAAGAATCTTTTGTTCAATCTTTTTCGTCATATAGTGCGATATAGCCTGCGAACGACTGCATACGTTATTATTTCGTCAGGAAACCCGTTACAAAATTAGGGAGTACAGCGGAAGAAACAAAGGGGTTCTTTCTCCCTCGCCCCGATTGCGGGGTGAAGGTGCTTTATTCACTTTCATCACATCAAGAAATAGATGGATGTGGCTTTTTTCAATAGATGATTATTTCCTCATATCTTTGCACTTTTGCCCTTTGCGCTCCGTAAACGCTATTTTAGGGTCATAGATCCTACTTTAGCAACTTCCAGCTGCTTGTTAAATAAAAACATAAATAAAAAAGGCGCGCCATTGCTGGCGCGCCTTGCTCTAATAGAAGTTTTCAGCACAGAATTATCTCACAATCTCCATCATCACCGTCTGCACGTTCTTCCCCGCCGCAAGCCGGTAGAAATACACGCCGTTCGGAATGCCGCGCGCATCGAACTCCGCGCTGTGCAAACCCGCCGTGAATTCCCCGCTCGCAAGCGTGGCTACACAATCGCCGAGCGCGTTATAGACTTTGAGCGTTACGGGAGATGATTCCGGCAATGAGAAATCAATCGTTGTTGTTGCAGAAAACGGATTGGGATAATTCTGCACGAGCGAAAACGCGTTAACGGCAGTGAGCGCTTGATTTTTAATGCCTGTGCTTACCGTCGTAACGTGAATCGTATCCGACGTGCCGCGGCAGCCGGATTCGTCGCTGACTGATACGAAATAATCCCCGGCTGTTGTTGCCGTGATTTGCTCCGTCGTCGCGCCGGTGTTCCAGAGATACGTGGCATAGCCCGCTCCAGCGTCAAGCGTCACGCTGTCGCCGCTCTTCAACACCGTATCGCCGATAACGCCGATGTCCGGCTTCAGGGATGAGCCGACGACAACTTGCATCGTTACAGTATCACTGCAACCGAGCGGTGTCGTTTCTATTGCGGAAACCGCACCACTGCCGGCGGCGCCCCATTGAACGACAATAGAGTTCGAGCCCTGCCCTGAATGTATTGTCCCGTTCGATACTACCCATGCGTTTTGATACGACGCGCTGTCGCTGACGCTGTACGTTGCCTGCGCGTTCGCGCATTCTTCCGAGGCGCCGACTATAGCCGCGGAAGGATATACCGAGACGTGGAACGGCTGGGAGATTGCCCTGCAGCTGTTTCCACCAATTAAAGTCACGGTATAATCGCCTGTTTGTTTTGCTGTAATCGCCTGAGTTGTTTCCCCGTCTGACCAGAGATACGTGTATGATCCCTGTGGTGCGGTCAGTTGTACGCTCGCTCCTTGGCAAAATACCGTGGCTCCGCTTGCCGTTATCGTTGGTATTGGCGGGGTGGGAAGGACGGTAACCGAATCAAAGATTGTAACCATACAGCCGTACTGTCCCGTTACAGTAACGGAATACCTACCCGTTTTCGACACGCCGATTCTCTCCGTCGTTTCTCCCGTGGACCATAAGTATGAGGTATAATTCGTATCGGGAGAGTCCAAATATGCCGTATCGCCCTCACAAATAGTATGCGCCGTTGCGGTGATACTCGGATGAGGAGATTGAACGACAAAGACGCTCGCTTGTCCGGAAATCTGGCAACCGTTGGAGTCGGTTACGGCTTCAGTATAATTCGTCGTTTTTGTCGGGTGTGCAAACGGCTGGGCAACATTCGTCGAGGATAGTCCATCGGGTGGCGACCACGAGTATTTGAACGGACCCGTGCCGGTGGCAACACCGCCAATCTGCACAGTATCGCCTGAGCATAACGTTTGATTGCCAACATTCAGGGTCGGCGGATTCAAAATCTTCACGACTACCGAATCCGAATCGTTGCAACCGTTCGCGCCAGTGGCAATGAGCCAGTATGTCGTCGTCGCATTCGGCTGCACGGTTGCAGTGGCGTTGTTCGTCGAGAGGACGCCGGTCATCGGATACCATGAATACGTTAACGGCGGCACGCCGCCCGTTGCAGTGCCGGTAATCGTACCCGTTGCCCCTTGGCACAGCGAAATCCCTGCAGCGGCAGTTACAGTCGGCTTTGGCAAGACTACCAGCGTGATATTCGCCGAGGCTGTATTAGAATTCGCGTCAGTAACGGTAAGCGTATAGGTCGTCGTTGAGGAGATTGTTGCGACCGGTTTGGCAGCCGTCGCAGAATTCAGCCCCGTCGTCGGCGACCACTGGTACGTGAGCGGAGAGGCGCCGCCTGTGATGTTCGGCGAAAACTGATAGGGCACATTGTAGCACGTCGTATCATTTACAGATTGTACGGAGAGCTTATTAGAATTGACGACATACAATGTCCCCGTCATACCCATAGAAGCATGGTAGGTGCATTGATAGTTCACCGTCCCCGTGGTATTGAACGTGTGCGAATACGTGCCGCCGGGAGCAATATCCCCGCTATTCCACGCGCCGTTAACCTCTGTAACGGTGTGATGGGTAGAATTATCATTATTAGTCCATGTAACCGTCGAACCCACCGTTATCGAATCAGCCGACGGCGAAAATGACGGATATGCCATCGCTATCGCTGTCGTTGACGTGGCGACGTGTGATTTGCCGCCCCTGTTATTCTTCGCGGTTTGGGCAAACATTGATGTTGATACAACAAATAAGCCCGCAATTATCAAATAAAAATAAATAAGTCTCATCATTCAGGTGCCTTTCAGTATAATGTGAAGTATATCAAGTACGATTGCAATATTGAACAAGTGTTTTAAGCCTAAAAAAGAACAAAATGTTTCTGTTGTAACTCAATAGAACTGTCTAAGGTGGGTATTACAAAAAATACAATTGTTTTTGCAATAATTTAAAAACAGAGGTTGAGTCTATCCGTACACGTATTATGCCCTTAGATTGGGTTGATACGCGATTGTAAAAGAGCAGTTGTTGCACAAAACGCCTATCCCGCAAAACCGCTCTTGCAAATTGAGTATGAGGAACGTGATGAAAAATTGAATGAGGCGGTTGCATTCATGTACCTAATATTTTCCCCTCTTGAGCCAAGCAACTAACTATGAATTCCCAACTGCATGAATCCACCATTTGCAGTTTCCCCGTTGACGCCGCCTCTTTTTCCCTCAAGTCCGCATTAATCACTCCCCTGTCATCAGATCACACCTTTTCTATCTATATCTATCTAAGGGATTAATGCAAAAGAAATATGCTTAACCACACACTAAGCATTTTCCGTGCCAAAATTAATACGAAAAATATGCTTAAATTCAGCAACGAATGAGCATTTTCTTCATAAAATGTGAAATAAATTCACTGTACGTGATTGAAATTCACGCTTGCATTCACGCAGACATTTACTCAGTCTTAGGAATCGGGGTTTCTTTCTTAAATTTATAATTGTATGCTACGCACATTGCATTCATAATGTTCCTCTGTTTTTTCTACCCCGTGTGCTTTGCCGGGATATCCTCCGGCTGAATCAGCCCTCCGTTCTCACTTTTTTATCCTTCACCTTTCATCCTTCATACTTTGATTATACTTTTTTCCGTAATTTTTCGCTTATGTTAAGTCTCGGCGAAAACCTCGCGGCTGTGCGGGAGCGCATCGCGCATTCCTGTAGCGCTGTCAAACGTTCGCCCGGCGAAATACTTATCATCGCGGTTACAAAAGGGTTTCCCTATTCAATTGCCGCAGAAGCAATGAAATGCGGATTACGTGATCTCGGCGAGAATCGCGTGCAGGAAATGCTTCAGAAGAAGGCGATGGCGCCGGATTCTACGCGGTGGCACATGATTGGAAGGCTGCAAACCAACAAAGTGAAGCATATTGCCCCGTTCATTCATAGTATCCATTCGGTAGATTCAATCGCCCTGTTCGACGAGATTCAGAAACATGCCGCCAAAAACAACCGAATCATTGACGTTATGATAGAGGTGAATGTATCGGGTGAGTCACAAAAAGGCGGCGTGCATCCCGATGAAACAATGCGGTACGCCGAACACGCATGTTCGCTTACCAACGTGCGCGTTACTGGATTGATGTCGGTTGCCGCCGATACCGAGGATGTGAGCATGTTACACAATCAGTTCGCCTCGCTTCGCAAACTTCGTGAGTCCATTGCCGGCGCCGGCATCCCAAACGCGCCTGCCACCGAACTCTCAATGGGAATGTCGAACGATTTTGAAATCGCCATAGAAGAAGGCGCAACGATGGTGCGATTAGGCACGGTTCTCTTTGGTTCGCGTAAACAACCCGTAACAACTATATAATATTTAGACTATATACCCGATTTCATGCCGTTATCCCCGCTCGATATAAAGAAAAAACAATTCCGCCGCGTGCTTCGCGGCTATGATGAAGCCGAAGTAACGGCATTTCTTGAGGAAGCCTCTGCGGAGTTAGACAGAACGCTTGCCGGCGCCCGCGACTCCCAACAGCGCCTTGCCGAGCTTGAGGCGCGTCTTGCGCAATACACGCAGTTGGAAAACAATATCCAACAGGCGCTCGTTCAGGCGCAAAACGCCGCGGCAAAAACCGTGGAGAGCGCGCGACGCGAGGCGGAACTGCTCCTGCGCGAATCAGAAATGTCGGCGCAAAAGCTGCGCGACGAAGCGGGGCGCGAAGTGGAGAGTACGCTTGCCTCGATGCGCAAAGAATCCGTGAAGCTCTCCGATGAGATCAATTCGCTCCGTTCCATGCGCACAAACCTTATTTCGCGCATCAAGTCGTTCATGGCGTCGCAGGTTCAGGCGTTGAATACGTTCGATTCCGACGAGCAGCGCGGAACGGCAAGCGAAGAAACGCCGGATTTCCTGAACATGCCGATTGACGATATACTGAAAAGCTTGGAGTAACCCGCAATGAATCAATGGCTGCAAATGAGCATCGAATACGCGAATCAAAGAAGCTATCTCGATGATTTATTCAAAGTTTATCCTACAATACCCGATGGGATTCGAGAGATAGAAAATAATCTTTGGGATGGAATTGAAAAGGCATTCAAACAAAAAAACAATATTGAACTCTTAAGTAATCTTTTACGAGCAGATTTGTTTCCGATTAAAGATTCTTATGTTGCGTATCTAAAGCGGGACAAAACTGCAATTGAAAGAAATCCTGAAACTGTGAATCGTCTTTGCGGACGGCTTTACGAAATGGGGCTTGATACGATTTATTCTCGCTGTTCTGAACCCAAAGAAACCAACAGGCAAATCGGGCCATTGTTTAAGCGCTGGATCAACAATAAATCGCTGGGTGTTCAACCAATAAAATTAGATAAATTTATACAAGCAAAAGGGAATGCGATTTTGGATGCAAGCGACGCGGAAATGATGCAATTCGGGAAAGAGCATTTGAACTATTTCCGAAACAAAGGACTAGATTTTATCGGTCGGTTTAATGGCAAGTATGTTATTGGCGAAGCAAAATTTCTGACGGATTTCGGCGGTCATCAAAACGCGCAATTCAACGATGCAATCGAAACGCTTATAGCAAAAAGAATAAAAGCTATTCCTATTGTCATTTGGACGGAGTCCTATACATCCAAAGGAAAAACAAGATGTATAAGACAATAACGACAACGTTGAAGAACCACAACATTATGAGCAGCTTAGTACTTCGAAATTTCCTATACCAATTATAGGCAATATTATGCAACTACAATATTCAAGCAAGAAGTCAATAACGGAAATTTTCCAATCACAGGGGCAGGCAGAACTTCTTTCGATCTCCGGTTATAATTCTGTAAATAAATTGATTCACGGCGAGAATCTTGCAGTGCTAAAGACATTGCTATACACCTATAATATGCAAGGTAAGGTGGATCTCGTCTATATAGACCCACCGTTTGCAACGAACAGCCATTTTAAAATCGGCGATGAAAGAGCCAATACTGTGAGTAAAAGCAACAACGGCGATATCGCATACAGCGACACGCTCATTGGCGCAGGGTTTCTGGAATTTTTGCGAGAACGCCTGATGCTAATCAGGGAATTGATGTCAGAAAATGCGTCTATCTATCTTCACATAGATTACAAAATTGGACACTATGTAAAAATCATTATGGATGAAGTCTTCGGAAGAAATAATTTTCGCAACGATATTACACGAGTTAAATGCAATCCCAAAAATTTCTACCGAAAAGCATATGGCAATGTAAAAGACATGATTCTCTTCTATTCCAAATCGGAGAAGATGACGTGGAACGATCCTAAAATTCCATTTTCCGAGGAAGATGTTATTCGATTATTTAAGAAAACCGATACAAATGGAAGAAAATATACGACTATCCCTTTACATGCACCAGGCGAAACCACAAATGGTAAGACAGGACAAGAATGGCGTGGAATGAAACCGCCAAAAGGGCGACATTGGCGAAGCGAAGCAGCCGTTTTGGAGCGATTGGAGGAACAAGGGTTAATCGAATGGTCGTCAAATGGTGTGCCTCGAAAAAAACTGTTTGCTGAAGATATGTTAGGTAAAAAAATGCAGGACATTTGGGAGTTCAAGGATCCCCAATATCCTATCTATCCCACTGAAAAAAATTATGATCTTTTACGATTTATTATCCGAGCCTCTTCTAACGAATGCGGAACAGTTCTGGATTGCTTTTGTGGTTCAGGAACGACATTGGTTGCGGCACATGAATTGAATAGAACATGGATAGGAATTGACGCATCAAAACACGCGATCAAAGCCGTACAAAAGAGAATAAACGAACTTCCAGTGGATCTTTTTTCATCAGTTAAATATGAAATGCTGGAGCAAAAATGATTTCCGGGACTTTCCAATGTATTTTTAGCTAATCCATGTCCTCCTCTTATCCTATTCTTTCGCAAATTCAAGACGCGGTGCGGTACATCCGCACACAAACGGATTTCATCCCCGACTACGCAATCATACTCGGCACGGGGCTTGGCGCCCTTGCCCGCGAAATCGCACCCGCGTGCGTAATTGACTATAAGGACATCCCTCACTCCCCTCTCAGCACTGTCGAATCGCACAGCGGCAAACTCATATTCGGCACGCTCGCCGGCAAAAACGTGGTGGCGATGCAGGGGCGATTCCATTATTACGAGGGCTACGATATGGCGCAGGTGACGTTCCACGTGCGCGTGATGAAATTCCTCGGAGCAACAAATTTGTTCATCTCCAACGCAAGCGGCGGAATCAATCTTGCATTTAAACGCGGCGATTTGATGCTTATCACCGACCACATCAATTTGCAAGGCGCGAATCCGCTCATCGGCGTAAACGAACCCGCTTTCGGCGTTCGCTTTCCCGATATGAGCGAGCCGTATGCATATTCACTAATGGCGCTTGTAGAGAACGCCGCGCGAACCGAAAAAATACATTTACATCAAGGCGTTTACATTGCGGTAACGGGACCAAGCCTTGAAACGCGCGCGGAGTATCGTATGCTCCGCATGTTGGGCGCCGACGCTGTCGGCATGAGCACGGTGCCGGAAGTCATCGTTGCGCGCCAAATGGGAATGACCGTTATGGGGCTTTGCATCATTACCGACGAATGCGACCCCGATAATCTGGCGGAAGCAAAAGTAGAAGACATCATCGCCGCCGCTGCGGGAGCCGAGCCGAAACTCACGGCAATAATCAAGCGGGTTCTCGCACTAATACAGTAGGAGTCGGAGCGATCCACCCATAATGTCAAACATCTCACACCGCCACAAACAACACTCTAAAAAATAAATAAAAAAAAATATGAGGTATGGCTTGCCCATAAACAGTATTATTTATAATTTCGATTGTGCTTAACGAATGAAAAATCAATTTCAATGAAATCACAGGCAAAGAAAAAGAAGTCCCGCCGCAGCAGCAACCCCGTGGAATGGTTTATCCATTGGGTTGACTGGTTGGACGGCATCGAACAGGATAACGTCATCGCCGCATTTCTTCCGGGCAAAAAACGGAGAGTCAAAACTTCCTCCCTGCGCGAGATCGCCGCGCGCCCGATTATCGGCAACCCGCCCGACATGGTAAAGCGAGTGATGAATGATTTTGAAGAGATATTTGAATACACGATGAAACATGGCAAGAAACGCCGCCGCCACCCTGCAATGAATAAGTTCAAGATCATGTCGGATGCGCTCCGCAGCGAAGCAGAGCAGGATGGTTATTTTGTAACCGGGGTAAAGATTTTATTGCAAATGAACGAATTAATGGACAGCCTCCCCAAGGTCGAGCAGTGGTCGGAAGAATACAACGCGATGAAAGAACGCTCCCACGAAATATTGAACGAGGCAAAAGATATTTTCAACGGCGAAGATTACGAATTCGCAAAGACGCTGCCGGACGTGCTCATGAAACATCACCTCTCCTACTACGAACGATTTGAACGGTTGAAAGAGCAATGGGAGCCGTTCCACAAAGAAAAATTCAATCTCCCCGCGCTGCTTGCATGGGAGCAGCGGCGCACCGCAAAATTGCGCAGCGCCCCTCGCGCGAAAAAATAATCTCCATTCTTCTTGCGCCGTCCGAACCGCGGACGAATATTTGATCCCTGTCATTGCGAGAAGCAGCAGCGACGCGGCAGCCCACTCGTAGTGTATCGCTCACCCCGGTCATTCAGAGGGAGCGAAGCGACCGAAGAATCCATTCTGCCTACTTGTATAAGTATGATGGATACTTCGCTGCGCTCTGAATGACAAACGCCAAACCGATATACTACCGAATTAGGGATAAAAATCCCTATTTTCGCAAGGTTTAATACGATTCTTGATTACCAAATTTATGTACGCTCCCTTACCGGAAAAATTAGAATATCCGCTTCTTGAACAGGAAATCCTTGCATACTGGAATGAGTATGGGGTGTTCGCGCAATCCGTCTCGCAACGCGATGGGAAGCCGCCCTTTGTCTTTTACGAAGGTCCGCCGACCGTAAACGGCAAGCCCGGCATTCATCACGTGTTTGCACGGACGATAAAAGACCTCGTGTGCCGCTATAAAACAATGCGCGGGTTTCAAGTCCGCCGTCAGGCGGGTTGGGATACGCATGGGCTGCCCGTGGAAATTGCGTTGGAAAAGATGCTCGGCTTCAAGCAAAAATCGGATATTGACGTGTATGGCGTGGCGGAATTCAACACGAAAGCGAAAGAGCTTGTCTATGAGCATATTCACGCCCAAGAAGGCTGGCGCACGCTCACCGAGCGCATGGGCTATTGGGTGAATTTGGACGAAGCCTATATCACCTGCACAAACGAATACGTTGAATCCGTTTGGTGGGCGTTGAAAGAATTGTTCAACAAAGGGCTGATCTATAAAGGTTTTAAGATCGTTCCCCAATGCCCTCACGATGAGACCCCGCTCTCTTCGCATGAATTGTCGCTCGGCTATAAGGACGTGAAAGACCCAAGCATTTATTTGAAATGCACTATCACGCAATTGCCCGACGCGCTGAAAGATTTTCCCGGCGCCAAACTGCTTGTGTGGACGACGACCCCGTGGACGCTTATCTCCAACGTCGCACTCGCGGTTAATCCAAAGATTCCATACGCCGCCGTCCGCTACGAAAACGAAACGCTTATTTGCGCAAAAGCCCGTCTTTCCATCTTTGGCGATAAGGACGTTACCGTTCTGGGTGAGTTCAGCGGCGAAGCGCTTATAGGAACGCGGTATGAACAATTATTTGATTTCACGGCAATTGATTCGCATGAATTTCCCAATGCGCTTTCAGTCCTTCCGGGCGATTTCGTGACAACCGAAGACGGCAGCGGCATCGTACATATCGCGCCGGCTTTCGGGCAGGATGACTATGAAATCTCGAAACAACAGCATTTGCCTGTTCTTCAACCGGTTACAAAAGGCGGTCGTTTTATCGGATTAGTCAATGACCGGCTGAATCTTAATGGTCGTTTGGTCAAATCACTTTCGTTTGCCGGGAATGATGAAAAAGGCTGCGACCGCGAAATCGTTACCGATTTACAACAGCATGGTGCGTTATTCAATCCCACAGGAAAAACAGTCGGCGAATTGCTCAAACAATACGAGCATTCGTACCCGCATTGCTGGCGGTGCGATAACCCCCTCATTTATTATGCGCGCGATTCGTGGTTCATCCGCACGACTGCCTACGCGCAGAAAATGATTGATATCAATAAAACCATCAACTGGCAGCCGCCGGAAGTCGGCACAGGGAGATTTGGCAATTGGCTGGAGGATAACAAGGACTGGTCGCTCTCGCGCGATAGGTATTGGGGAACCCCCCTGCCCATTTGGGTGTGCGAAAATTGCTCGTACCAAAAATGTATCGGCTCGGTCGCGGAACTGCACGCGGGCTGGCACAAAGGACAGCCTTACCCGGCAGGCGCACCCGTTGATCTGCACAAGCCGTTCGTAGATGAGATTACGTTTACCTGCCCGAAATGCAGCAGCACGATGCGCCGCACGCCCGAATTGATTGACGTGTGGTTCGATTCCGGCTCGATGCCGTTTGCACAATGGCATTATCCGTTCGAGAACAAGGAACGATTCGAGCAAAGCTTCCCTGCGGATTTCATCGCCGAGGGGATTGACCAGACGCGCGGATGGTTCTATACGCTTCATGCAATCGCAACGGGGATTTTCGGCAAGCCCGCGTTTAAGAATATTATTGTCAATGAGCTGATTCTCGACAAAGCCGGGCAGAAAATGTCGAAATCGAAAGGCAACGTTGTTGATCCGTTTTATATTTTGGACGCATACGGCGCGGACGCGACGCGCTGGTATCTGATTTCCAATTCCCCCCCGTGGCGCAGCAGACCGTTCGACGAGCAGGACATCCGCGAGATACAATCAAATTTCTTCCGCGCGTGGACGAACACATACGCCTTCTTTGCCTTGTATGCCAACATTGACGGGTTCGATTACGCTACCCCGCCGCGAATCCCCGTTGAGAACCGGCTTGAGATTGACCGGTGGATACTCTCGCGCCTGAACACGATTGTCGCAAAATTTTCCGAGGCGATGGACGCGTATGACCCGACCCGCGCGGCGCGGCTCGTAAGCGAATTTATGATTGAAGAGATTTCCAACTGGTACGTGCGCCGCAACCGCCGCCGTTTCTGGAAAGGCGATAACGACGCGGATAAAATGGCGGCGTATCAAACGCTTCACGAGTGCCTTTCCTGCGTATCCATTCTTGCGGCGCCGTTCGCGCCGTTTCTTGCGGATTTTTTATATTTACGCCTCAACAGCGGTCTCAATTTCGGTAGAGCCGGCAACGCCGCCGGCGGCTCCGTGCATCTTGCGCTCATTCCGGCGGAAGGCGAATTCACGGCGACGGACGCCGCGCTTGAAGAGCAGATGCACCGCGCAATTCGCATATCGAGCCTCGTCCGCTCGCTCCGCGAAAAATCGAAAATTAAAATCCGCCAGCCATTGTACCGCGTGCTCATCCCGGTCGGGAAAGATTATTCGATGAGCGCCGAAATCGAACAGAGCATTAAAGAAGAAATCAACGTCAAGTTCATCGAATACGTGGACGAGGACAATGAGATAGTGAAAAAGAAAGCGCGTCCAAATTTCAAGACGCTCGGCAAACGCGCCGGCAAGCACATGCAGCAGCTTGCCGCGCGCATAAAAGACATGTCCGCCGAAGAGATACGCGAATTTGAAGCGCGCAACTCGTTCGATATGAATATCAACGGCGATGGATTTACGCTGACGCCGGAGGATATCGAGATTCGGAGCGAAAGCATGGAAGGTTGGAGCGTTGCAAGCGAGGACGGCGTAACGGTCGCGCTCGACACGCAATTGACGGATTCACTGCTCGCCGAAGGCGCGGCGCGCGAGTTCGTGAGCGGCATCCAAAAATTACGCAAGGATTCCGGCTTTGATGTATCCGACCGTATTATTATTTTTGCCCGCTCATCGCCTGAGTTGGAAAGCGCGATTTCCGGGAATCAACAATACGTTATGATGGAAACTCTTGCGCAGGCGATTGAGTACGAGGAGCACGCCGCCGCAGTCACAGTCGACGTCAACGGCGAGCAATGCCGCGTTTATCTTGTGAAAGCCGCGCAATCAATGCAGTGAAATATAACCTTGAGGAAATATCAATATGGCAAAAATTACGTCAGCCGCATCCCATAAAAGCAAATCAAAGGGTACAAACAAATCATCCGTAGCGAAAGCGGCAAAAAAATCTGCGCCCGTAAAGAAATCAGCCGCTCCTAAAAAGGCGGCAAAAGCTGCCGGCAAGAAAGCCGCTCCGAAGAAAGCTGCCCCAAAAACAAAAACGGCAAGCCCGGCAAAGAAGATTGCCGCCGGGAAAACCGCAAAAAAAGCCGTCAAGACAACGATAAAAAAAGCGTCTTCGGCGCCAGTACGGTCAAGCGCGCGCCAAGCAGCCCCGGTGCGCCGCAACAGCACGGGCAAATCAACGAAACAAGCCAGCGATCAACAAATTACACAATCAATGGAATATCCAAAACGGTCAAAAAGCCTGCCGAAGGCATTTTACCCACAGAAAGACCTTGATGAATTCCGGGTAAACATCGAAGGTCAAATCATCGAAACACGCGAAGAATTGACGAACGTATCGGGTCTTTTGATGGATGTGATGACGGGCGAATACGAAGAGGAAAACTCGGTGTATTCGCTGCACATGGCAGACCAAGGGACTGATGCGATGGAGCGCGAAAAAGCGTTTCTCCAAGCGCAGCGCCAAAACGATTATTTGAAAAAACTTAACGAAGCGCTTGCGCGCATTGAAAACCGCTCGTACGGCGTATGCACCGTGTGCGGCGAACTCATCGAAAAACAGCGCCTTCTCGCCGTTCCGGTAACCCAAAAGCACGTGGATTGCAAAAACAAGGAAGCCTCATCGCCTCCTCCACCGCCGAGCCGCGATGAAGACAATCTTTCGGAATTCAACGAAACGACATAACTCCGCGTTATAACTCAACCGACTTCGGTGGTCACAAGCCCCCGGCATAATAACCGGGGGTTTTTTATTTTGTACAAATGCGGCTTTCAATCGGATACATGATAATAGGTGCTCATGAAAAATGGGGAACTTTTCATATAAAAATTCTTTTTGCATACGAAAAGGCTTTAATCATAATGAAAATACTCGCCATTCTCGCAATCGCCTTCATCATGCAGCCAGCAACCGCTTTCGCACAGCCGGAGGAGGTAATCCGCCAGCAATTCAGCGCCAAATTTGGGTTTTATCAACCGGGGCAGGGCTTAAACAACGGGTTACTAGTGGGCGTGGACGGGATTACAGAGTTCTTGAAGTACAATTTCTTCATCAGCGGCACAATTGAATTGTACCCGAAAGAAGCGATAGATATGTTCAACTACCCGAAGCCCCAAATAGCACAGCAACAAATCTACGTCATTCCTATTTACGCCAATATCGCGTACAAACTGTTTTCCATGCCCGATGCGGATTCACGCATGTACGCGGGGATTGGCGGAGGATATTATCTTTATTTCTATAACGTCACGTATGATACATCGGGTAATAGCGTGTTCGGCGGTTTGAATGCTCCGCAGAACGGCTCGCGGCAAGGCGGGAATGGATTCGCAACGATCTTTTTGCGATTCCTGCTTGGAAAGGTTTTTATCGAGCCGCGCGCGTATCTTGCCGCCAAATCCAACGACGGTTTCGGCAGTTATACCTATTCCGTCAATCCTTCCGGATATTCGATTACGTTCGGATTCCAGTATTGATCACGCAAACCATGACTTTCTTGGCGGGGAACCTATTCTTTATCCCATGCGGTTTTAAATGCGTAATGCGGCAGGGCAACGATAGTGGCGTTTACACATCGGTGCGGCAAGTTGTTTGTACAATAATCGTGTGAAAGGAAACACAATGTCAAATCGAAACGGAAGCTATGCGATGAGCATTGGCAAGGGCATTTTCATTGGTGTTATGGTAATGGTATGCTCAATTTACGGCATGGCGCAAACGGAAACGCAGGAGAATCCAAATACTCCTAAATCGAAAAAACCGCCATTCGCCGTCTCCGGATATATTTCCAAAGTCAACGATACGCTCTCAAACGAAACGAATCTGGTCTATGTCGTCATCGGCAATAAGCTCTATGACTATTCCAGCGGGGCGCAAGGGCTTTTGGAATATGAAATCAATGATGGAAATCATTTCACGCAATACCGGTACTCCAATGATTCCGGGGCAGGGACTGTGCCGTCGAAATTTTACTACGACGCCAATGCCCTTATAGAATTATGTCCGCAATCGCGCGATACGATCGCCGTGTGGAACAACGGCGCAATCACTTCCCGGCTTACGACCGGCGACACTTATCAATATACTGTAGTCGGCAATCGCGTCAAGGTAACTCACATTCTCAAACCGAAAGACTACATAACCTATTACGAAGTGAACGGCATTCCGCCCTCATTGTTTGCAATGATACTTCAAGGCGGGCATTGTTATCATTGAGCCTAAAATGAAACAATAAGTAATTGCTTGACGATTGGCAGTTGCGTGGTGCAATTGAAATCCGCGACGCATAATCATTTCGGATTCTTCCGGGATTGTGCGCCGCGGATTTTATTTGGTAAGCGCATAGATACCGAGCATTGCGTTGATTACAGAACCCATAAAATAAAGTCATTGCGAGCAACGCGAAGCAATCTTTTCCCCGTATGATGTGCGGCAGAAAGGATTGCTTCGTCGTTCGCCTACTGCTCACTTCTCGCAATAATGGTATCTGGATGTGTTCAATATTGACACAACTATCAGTATATGCGTGCGCATCTCGTCAATTATGAAGCATATCTCTATGGATAGAACCGCATTCCGAGCGCGAAGTCTATTCCAACGCCAAAACCCGGCGTCAACCCAATGAGCGGTCCGAGTTGTACGAAAAATTCAAGCGGCGTTCGCGCCGGAACGAAATCCATGCCGACAATCATGCGCACTCCCAAGCCGGCTTCACCGTCCGTTCGGTATAAAAAACCGCTGTTCGCCGGACCATAGTAATAGCTGTAGTACGGGACCCCAAACCCAAGCGAAATGCCCGGTCCAACGTATAAATTGGCGTAAGGCGTGTTGAACGGATAATATTCCCAAAGATAATCAAAGTTCAAGCGTAACGCCCCGAAATAGGAATTCCCGCCCAGTTCAACGTCGAACGCATTCGTGCTGCTCACCCAATCCTTGATAGTTAAACCCGTTGGCTCGAAAAGCACCAAGCCAAACCCAAAGTTTCGTCCACCCGGGCTTTGCGCAGCAGCGGAGGGTGTATAAATTACATGGCAGCAAAGGATGATTACTATTGCCGTCATTGTATGTAGTGCATAATTTTTCATGGCATTCTCCTATAAATAAAAAATATTACACATATCGTAGTTGGGTAGTGTCGCAGTTTGTAGATTGTCATTCAGAGGGAGCACATTCGCTGTGCTCAGTGTAAACTCCGCGACCGATGAATCCATGTAGCCTACTTGTATAATCATGATGGATTCTTCGCTTCGCTCTGAATGACCTCTTTCAAGGTTATAGCATCTCCAAACCGATACACTACCAGAATTTGAACCGTTGCAACGGAATCCGTACACGGGTATCTGTTGCAAAAAAACAAACGCGATCGCAACACCCTGCCGAATGCCGTGATCGCGCCCGTTTTCATTTTTTAGTTCACACCGATTCAATTCTGCAGTTGGGCGTGTAATTTGATGTTTACATTTCCCACTGTCTGGCAAATCGGCGAATTGAGCTTTGCGCGTTCGGCAAACGTTTGGAATTCATTCGCGTTTATGCCGGGCACGACGCCGTTCGCGTTCAACTCAATCGTTGTGATTTTGAACGCATCGCCCACTTTGTCAATGTGGACTTTTGCCGTGGTATCAAGACGTTTCGGATTGAATCCGTTGTTCACGAGCACCTCGGAGAGCGCCATCGAATAGCAGCCGGCTTCAGCGGCAGCCAGCAATTCTTCCGGACCCGAGCCTTTTGTTTCCGCAAATCGAGTGGAATAGCTGTATTTCTCGTTGATTTGGTTGTCGGGAATGGATATGGCGCCTTTCCCTTCTTTTACTGTTCCTTCCCATACTGCTTTTGCTGTGCGAATTGACATCTGAGTAATTCCCTTCTATTATTGATTGTTTGATTATGTTGTTCTTATAGTTGCGCCGAAAACGTCGCAGCCATAACACTTCCCGTTTCGCGGATTGAACTCATGGTGATAAAGCATCCGTCCTCTCCCGGTTAATCCGAGAGAGGACGAACGCCGGATTCCTTACCCGCACGTCTGCACGACACGCACTGCAATACGGCGGTTTTGAACCCGAGCCGCTTCAATATCTTTTTGGTTCACGATTTTGCCGCCGGCTTTCTTTGGCTTCGGTTCCGGTATAAGCGGTTTCGTCGTGCCGTATCCTATAGTCTTCGATATTTTATTTGAATCCACCCCTTCGGTTATCAGCCATTTCCTCACTGCGGCGGCTCGCATTTCCGAAAGTTCTTGATTCCTCGTTGCCGGACCTTCTTCGCTTGCATGTCCTTCAATTTCAACCCGTATGCTTGGGCATTGTTCTACCAACGCCTTGATCTGGTTGAGGTCGGCAAGCGTGCTGGGGACTTCCAGATTGAAATTATCCGTATTCACGTAAAAGAGCACGCCGGGGAAATTGGATACTGTGTTGATTTTTGCTTTAATCGGGCATCCGTGATTTTCCGGCGGTCCGGGGACCAGCGGGCAACTGTCCGCGCCGTCGCGGACGCCGTCGCCGTCGGTATCGGGGTTATTCGGGTCCGTATGTTTAATCATAACCTCAACGTAGTCCGACAATCCGTCGCCGTCCGTATCGGGGTTGTTCGGATTCGTATGATACTTCAAGACTTCATCGCCGTCGCTCAATCCGTCGCCGTCGGTGTCTTTCTTCAATGGGTCGGTGTGATATTTTTTCACTTCGTCGCCGTCGGTAAGCCCGTCGCCGTCCGTATCGGGGTTATTCGGATCGGTGTGATAGTCCATCACCTCTTCATAATCGTTTAAACCGTCGCCGTCTGAATCGGCAACCAGTGGATTCGTATGATATTTGTTCACTTCGTCGCCGTCGCTCAAGCCGTCGCCGTCGGTGTCGGCTTTTAAGGGATCGGTGTGATACGTGATAACTTCGTCGTAATCCGAGAGCCCGTCGCCGTCAGTATCGGCAAGCAGCGGGTTCGTGTGATACTTCAGGACTTCGTCGCCGTCGCTTAAACCGTCGCCGTCGGTGTCTTTCTTTAACGGATCGGTTTTATACGTCATGACTTCTTCACCGTCGGTCAAACCGTCGCCGTCCGTATCTTTATTGAGCGGGTCCGTATGATACACGTTCACCTCGTCGCCGTCGGTCAATCCGTCGCCGTCGCTGTCCGCCTTCAGCGGGTCGGTATGCGTAACGAATATCTCCTGATAATCGGAAAGCCCGTCCCCGTCGGTGTCTTTTTTCAGAGGATTCGTGTGATATTTCTTCACTTCGTCGCCGTCGGAAATACCGTCGCCGTCCGTATCGGGATTATGGGGGTCCGTGCCGATTGCGATTTCCTCCCTATCCGTCAAGCCGTCGCCGTCGCTGTCAACGTCGCCGAACAGATAATAGGCAAGCCCGACGCCGAACGTCGTGAACGCGTCGCTTGCTTTCATGCTGCCGTCGGCGTTAAGCGTTCCGACGTCGTCAAGGTAATTTCCTTGGTTTGGGTTTGGAATGATAAAATGCGTTCCGTGCCCCTGAATGACGAGATCGGGTGTTACGTACGATTCAAAACTGATGCCGACGGGAATAATCGCCGCGCTCCTTGTATATACCCCCGCCGCGGCACGGGGCAGGGTTGCGCCGGAACTTGTAACGGGATTCCAATTTAAATACCCCACGCCTGCGAATACGCTCGGCACGAACGGCTGCGTGGGAAAGAAATTATACGAAAACGTCGCGTAATACGGACGGACGTTCACATAATTTTTATCGGTGGGTGATTCCCCGGGAAATATTTGCGATGCAGGAGTCGTTACCTGCTGCCCGTTGGCGCCGATATACGTTACGTTCCCGCTGCCAATGGAGCCAACCTTATAGCGCAATTGCGCAACGGAAGCATACACGTTAGCAGAAACAGCCGGCGTGATGTTATATCGGAGAAAAGCGTCGCCGCCAAACCATATTTGGTTGTCGGTATAATCACCCCAGTATTTGGAAGCCAATCCGGTTAAACCGAATGCGATTCTTCCGCCTCCAGATGATTGCGCAAATATTGAAGATGCCGGCAGCGATAGTAATACCGCCGCCAGAATGGTTCGTATCCAGGTGTTTTGCATGGCAATTCTTTCGAAATAGTATGAATTTTATTGATGGTATTAAGTCATTCATCCCGTACGGTGTGCAGGATGAAAACATAGTGTGACAATCGTCATTCCGGAAAGACATAAATAAGAATGCGGTATATTGTAACATGCTCGAAAGAAATAAGGCAGGAGAACAAAACCCGTCGGCGGTGAAGGCGATCCCGCGAAGGCGTTGATTCAAGGCATGGCGGATTCCCCGTGCGCGATAGACATTGCGGGGGGACGACGAAACAACAAAACAGGAAGGACGGAACGCTTCGGTTACTGGCTTCGATTGAAAGGATTGAAATGAGTTAACGATGCTCAACATAAAAACGCCGATTTCCAATAAAAGTTTTTAAGAAACGTATTGAATCCGGGTAACTCCCGAATTTTATAATCGAACAATGATGAATAAAATATCGTTCCCGGTTTCCTTTTTCTTGAAGGTTCTTCAAGATTCTTTAAGGGCTTTATTACGAAATTGTGTTTTTGGGCGGGGCGGGAACTATTTTTTTTTGAGTGGTGTTGCCATTCACATAGAGGAAGTCCGAACTGTCTTCATTGTTCTGTCTTATGAAAGAATGTAATCTACTTGATTTGTATAAATCAAGTTATGTTTCATAATTGAATAAACGTCATACAATGAAAAACACATCTCAAATCAGACTGGCATGCGCCTGCACGGCGTTTGCCGCGATTCTCTCCGCAGGGTGCGGAAGCACGACAACTTCAACGCAGTACCTCCAACCGGATATCAATTTTACGAGCAAACTTCCGTTGCGTATCGTGATGTACGTATCAGATAGCATCAGGCAGTTGGAAATACCCGCAATTGCCACGGGCGGTTGCTCAGGCACGGCGATAAAGATGCCGGCGGGCGATTATTATATCAAGGCAATTAAATTCGGGCTTTCGACCGCATGCCGTTCCGTCACTGTTGCGGACGTCCCGCCGACGCACAATGCAATCGAGGATTACGACGTGCTGGTTACCGTGAATTACATCAGCGCGACGTCCGCCACGACTGTCACGAATGAAAAGCTTCAGGCGCATCTCCACAGCCGTTTTGAAACGTCATTGTATGTGAAATACACAAGCGCGGCGGGCGATTCGCTGTATGCTTATAAGGTCTCGGAGGAAGGTTTCGACAGCGAACTTGGTTCGTGCGGCGATCTCGAAACGTCCGTTGAGGCGTCCATCAAAAATTGCATGCACGGTCTTTCCGATTACGTTGCGAATTCCACGTATAGCGCAATCCCATTGAACGCGTACGTAAAATTCTCGGCGAACGAATAAATTATTTCGTTGACAATAACGCGCCGATAAACGTAATAATATTGACTGTTGGCGCGTGACTGAATTTCACAATAATCGCTCTTTGCAGGTTCCCCGCAACTATTATGGGCGGCATTTGACAACACAAACTCACGGGCGACGCTTCTACATATATATTCTTAATACGACAATGCAACTCTCCGCTTATACATACAAAAAACAGGAAGAATTCGAGCGCGATGCAATTCCGCACATGAATGCGCTCTATAACTTTGCCGTCCGAATGACGGGCAATACCGTTGACGCTTCCGATCTCGTGCAGGAAACGTACCTCCGCGCATTTCGTTTTTTTGAAAAATTCAAATCCGGCACAAACTGCAAAGCGTGGCTGTACCGCATCATGAAAAACACGTTCATCAATCAATATCGAAAAAACACAAAGGAGCCGAACAGAGTTGATTTTGATGATATCCAAGACAGCGAGCTTGTCTTACAAGGAAGGGGTGATAGGAAGGAAGGCGCGCAGGAAATGGAGTTCAGCGTTAATTTGGACAACAAAATACAGGATTTTTACAGTACGAAGAAAGGCGGCGCCAACGCCAAATTCGATCTTGAAGAGAATGCGTTAGGCAACGTTCTGGATGACGAGGTGTTGAACGCCCTTGAGTCAATGCCTGAAGAATTTCGCACGGTGTGCATTTTATGCGACATCGAGAATTTCACGTATGCGGAAATCGCCGAATTTATTGAAAAACCAATCGGCACCGTGCGCTCCCGGTTGCACCGCGGAAGAAAATTCCTCCAAAAGAAGTTATGCGGTTTTGCCCGAGCGCATGGGTATTCAACCACATGATGGGCAGGCTTCTACTTCACTAAAATCATTCCTCGCATCGCGGCGGTTGCGCCTTCCGTGAGGATATAGTAATAAATGCCTTTAGATAGTCCGTTGCCGGCAAATGACGCGGAGTAGTTGCCTTCGGTAAGGAATCCATTTTGTAAAGTCTGCACCAGTGAACCGATGGAGTTATAAACCTTCAATGTTACATTGGCATCCTTGCCAACGGAAAAGTTTATCGAGGTCTCGTCGCTGAAAGGATTCGGAGAATTTGACAACTGCAATTGTTCATTATCTGGTAAGGCGTTCAAATTATCTTCCTTTACATTTGTGTACTCATTACAACAATAGAGAATTTCAAACCAACAACTATCCCAATGTGATAAAGTGAGCGGTTGTTGATTATCGTCATTTATGAAATTATCGTTGACAATATCGTTTGCCGCATTACCAGCTCCATTCTTGGGGTAACAACTTGCGCCTATGCCTCCAAATTCTTGATCATCAGGCAAACCAAAATAGTGCATAAATTCATGCGCTATTATTGTTTCTATACTCCATTGATTGAATGCACGTCCAGATGTGTCTCCAAGTGAATCAACATTATAATACTGGTGCAATGAACCTCCTGTATAAGGTTCAAGTATTTCACCAGGATAAAAACTTTGAAAATTAGACGTTAGGTTTAGAAATGTATGCCGTGTACAATCAAGACAGCCTGGAGTTGATACAGGTTCAGAGGTTTCAGCATACGAAGCAGTGACATGTTTGAAAGATTTTGCGTTATTTGTTGCAATAACAGTATCGCAACACGTATTGCCAGAGTCTCTGAAACCACAAATACTTAACCATCCATTCAGTGCCGCTTCTGCCTCTGATGGCACAAGTGATGCTTGATAGATTGTTACAGATTCATAATTTGGAGCCAATTGATAATAATAGACAGTATTCCATCCCCATGTAGTATCATTAAAATAATCCCAATTATCTTCAGTTGAATCCCAAGAAGAATCTGGCGAAACATCTTGAACTGCCCATACAGCGGAGTCCATTGATTCTTCTGTCCAAGAAGGTGTATAATTTTCTGAAATATTCGCATAGCCTGTTGAATCTAAGTAAATCATACACCCCGGCAATTGCCTGTGGAGCGGCGGTAGTCCTTTCCAAGTTGGACTACTTGGAATACATTGGTATTCAATTGTTCCGCCTGAGCAATAAGAATATGGATAATGACTTTGTGCCATACATGAAGCGCATGAATCAGGAGAAGGTTGACTAAATGCAAATTGAGGCAATGAACAATATAGGCAAATCACGAGGAAATACAGAATATTCTGTTTCATGGTTATTATGGATGCGTGATGGAATAGATTTTATTGCGGAGGGCGGTTTTCCATTGTGAAACAGTCAAGCCTGTGCCAAATCCAAAATCATTATACGGGTCATAGACTATTCCGCCTCTTACAGGATAGATGCCGCATGAATGACCAAACCAACGTGCAGGCAAAAAGCAAGCATAGACATGAGATACATCTGTACCGCCGCCAAGAGTTCCTAACGTACCACCTCCTGTATAAAGAAATTCAGGGAATATTATATATTCTGAATCAAGTTGAACCCATCTTCTTCCATCTGCAGAACCAAGTGAATTTGTATCAGACATACTTAATAAATTGCTCATTCTATTCCATTCTAAGGAATACTCAAATTGCAAACATCCGCCTGTGGCATTGGCTGTTTTATATTTCTTATTTTTTAGTGCTCCATTAGACGGAGATGGAGGATCAGGTATGCACGTAGGCAACACTTGTCCTTTAATAGGGTCAAGAACTGTGCATGTTACTTTGACGCTGTTATGTGCGCCAACTGCCGATGAATCATATCCTTCATACGTTGCCGTTACAGTTACATCGGCAATATAATCAACTTCACATAAGTAACCTGTTTCTCCTGTATCAGGAAACAAGCGTTGAATATCGGCATTAACAGCGTTTACGATTGCACCAGGCCAAGCACCAGGAATACCCGGTGGTATTGTATATCTATGAGTAGGGTCTGTATATTTCCATTGGAAAAACTGAACAGGGTCATAATCATCAGCCTCATACATATAACGTGCTGCTTCTTTGAGCGTATCAGAGTAACCCATACTCCATTGCAGAGGATTAACATTATCCACGGGCAAACTCCTACAAATACTATCCGCTCCTATGTATGCCTCCAATACATCAAACGACATGCCAAGCGAGAGCGGCGGATATGTTGAAAGCATGGGAAATTGGTATTGAAGCAAACCTTCATAGGAGGTTTGGCTGTATCCGGTTCTTCCCATGCAAAACAAAAGAAGAACGGCGATGAGTGAAAAACGGAGCGAATGTTTCATTGTATCCTTTCAGTTAGTTGCACGTGTTGAGAGAAAATCATATTGGCTTTAGGCAAAAAAGCGAACGGGAATAGAATGCGCAATGTTTTTTAACGATTGATTGCCGGCAGAATACCCGAACGGATGTGTAATAGAATAAATCTTATGACGCAGAGCAGCTTTCCATTGCGAGACTGTCAGGTTTTTGCCAAATCCAAAGTCATTATATGGGTCTCGGTGCATCCTCCTAAATTATAATGGCTTGCGCCTCCATTGTAACCAAATTCCGGAAATACAATGTATTCCGAATCGAGATGCACCCATCTTCTCCCATTGGCGGTATTGCCGAGCGAATTGGTATCGCTCATATTCAAGTTGGGACCCATTCTGTTCCATTCCAAGCAATATTCAAATTGCAGGCAGCCGCCCATCGCGGTTTGCGTTTTGAAACTTCCATTTTTTATCACGCCGGATAACGACGGCGGCGGATCGGGAATGCACGCGGGCAGAACCTGCCCTTTTATCGGATCAAGAACAGTGCAGGTTACTTTAACGTCATGAACCGCGCCGGGCGCTGCGCTTGAATCATAACCCTCAACCGTTGAGTTCACCACAACATCGGCTATATAATCTGCATATAACAACATAGCCGTTTCGCCCGTATCGGGAAATGTGTTCTTTACGATTGATTGTATTTCGTTTGCAACGCTGGGTCCTGCGCCATGAATACCCGGCGAAACCCAATATCTGTGCGTCGGATCGGTGTATTTCCATTGAAAGAACTGTACTGGGTTGTAATCGTCGGCTTCGTATTCATATTTCGCGGCTTGCTGGAGCGTATCGGAATATCTCATGGTGTACTCCAAAGGAATAATTGAATCGCCCGGCACGCTTCGCCCCATGCTGTCGGCGAAAATATACGCAACAAGGACGTCATACGACATGCCGAGCGAGAGCGGCGGATACTCCGACAGCAAAGGAAATTGATATTGAAGCAAACCTTTATCAGAGGTTTGGCTGTATCCGATTCTTCCCATGCAAAGCAAAAGAAGAACGGCGATGAGTGAAAAACGGAGCGAATGTTTCATTGTATCCTTTCAGTTAGTTGCACGTGTTGAGAGAAAATCATATTGGCTTTAGGCAAAAAAGCGAACGGGAATAGAATGCGCAATGTTTTTTAACGATTGATTGCCGGCAGAATACCCGAACGGATGTGTAATAGAATAAATCTTATGACGCAGAGCAGCTTTCCATTGCGAGACTGTCAGGTTTTTGCCAAATCCAAAGTCATTATATGGGTC
>Ga0206853_1002_pt1 | contig 97612 bp, 78 predicted proteins | sample Alteio_BWOrgCont_52_FD_152859 | JGI IMG/M metagenome (GOLD analysis project Ga0206853, IMG submission 152859) | Enriched cells from forest soil in Barre Woods Harvard Forest LTER site, Petersham, Massachusetts, United States -... | ecosystem: Environmental > Terrestrial > Soil > Temperate forest >... | reverse complement strand
TTTTACGTTATTCCGTTCTTTTGCTGATTTTCGCGTTCGCACAGATTGCGTACTGTTCAAAAACCGATCCTGAAACCCCATTTACCCCCATCCCTGCTGACTCTGCAGCAGTTGCAACTCCGGATACATCGGGTGAGCCGTTTGCATGGGGCGATTTCACATGGATCAATGGCAATGACCGCCGCCATACCGCACTCTTAGACAGCAAATACTTCACCGGCGAGTTCCTGCTCGACGCAAATTACTGCTATTCAAATCAACATCCGATTGATAATACGAACATTGGTTCAACCGCCATCGCGCGCGATAACGAGGTAGAATTATCACTTGCCGGCGTCGGCGGCGACTTTCATTATGACAACATCAGAGGAAGAATATTGCTCCAACTTGGCACGCGCGCAACAGTTGTCCCGCGCAACGACGAAAGCACATTACGGGGGCAGTACGATCTTCAGGATGCATACCGTTATTTTAGCGAAGCGTACGGCGGGTATCACTTCGACGCATGGCACGGGATTAACGTTGATGCGGGCATTTTTATGTCATACATCGGCTTGTTCTCCTATTACAACGCCGAGAACTGGATGTACCAGCCTTCATACACGTCCGATAATACTCCGTGGTTTTTCAACGGCGTGCGCGTGCAGACGTTTCCCACCGACCGCCTGAAAATCGAATACTGGATTATCAACGGGTGGCAATCGTACTCAAAGTTCAATAACGGACCCGGGGTCGGTACCCAAGTATTGTGGCGTCCAACAGAATCCGTCGAACTCCTCTCGAACGAATATTACGGAACAGACACACAGGACGACCCAGCGCGCAAACGCTTTCACAGCGATAACAGTTTTGAATGGCGGTATTCCAAACATCCCGGAAATTTCTTTGACCAGTCGGCGATTTCCATAACGCAGGATTTGGGCTTTGAATTTGGAGACGGCATTATTTCTCCCTTTGGCGAAGGCGGTTTGCCCGCACAAAATTTCATCAGTGGCATGATTTATCACAGGATATGGATGGATAACGATCATTTTGCATGGACGTTCGGAGGCGGGTATATTTCCAACCCCGGCAGATACTTGGTGCTCGCGCCCACCGGACAAGCGAACCCAATTCCGAATGCTGAAGGTCAGACCGGCCTATATCCTTTTGCCGTCGACAGCGCCGGTTCAAAATTTTTTGCATGGGACTGCTCGACAGGCATAGATTGGATGCCCAACGATATGGAAACGTGGCATATCGAGGTTTGTCACCGCGAGGCAAGTGTGCCGTACTTTGCAGGTCCCGGCGGCGTTACTTCGCCGGACGGATACACGACCACCCCGATTCCCACCGGTTGGACTCCCGACCTTGTGAAAGATGAAACGCAACTGATTTTAGCGCTTATGGTGCGGTTCTAACGAATTCTGTACTTTTTTTAATTTAACCAAATGGTAAAAAAACAAATTGCTTCGGCGATAAAGATGCTGCTCGCGCTTACGCTGTTGACGGGGGTGGTCTATCCTCTCATCATGACGGGTATTTGCAGGATTGCTTATCCGGATAAGTCGGATGGAAGTATTGTCAGAGTGCAGAACGGTATGCCCGTCGGCTCACGTTTGCTGGCGCAGGAATTCGACAGCACGATTTACTTTCATCCCCGCCCTTCCGCGGTTGGCTACAATGCACCTATGTCGGCTGGTTCAAACTTGCCGGCTTCATCCGGTGGGAGCAACTGGGGACCGATTGCCGATACGCTGCGAACGATAATAAATAGTAACCGTGCAGGGTTCATTCATGATAACGGACTCGATCCATCATCGCCCGTACCGAATGATATCGTTACTTCCTCCGGAAGTGGTCTTGATCCCGACATCAGCCCCGACGCCGCACGAATACAAATCAACCGGGTTGCATCGGCGCGCCATTTCGCGCCTTCACAGACGGAACAATTGAAAGCACTAGTCGAGAGCAAGGTACAAGCCCCTCAATTTGGTATTTTGGGTGACTCGCGTGTCAACGTATTGGATTTGAATCTTGCTCTTGATGCGATGAAGTAACATTTGAGACTTCTGAAAAGTCCGCATTCATTGCGAGAAGCGCAACGACGAAGCTATTTCCCTCTTGTTCAAGCTTTATGTAGAAAGCATTCAAGCAGGAATCACAGGGCGATAGTTTCGTCGTTTGTTTGTAGTTCAAGCCTATCTATGAACATTCTCCCGTAAGGGCATTATATATTTTGGACTACCACCCCTAAAACCCATTAAATTCATTTTTTGTACTCTCACCACCTGCAATATCCTCATTTTACGATACTCTCCATGTACCGTTAATACTCTCCATTGCGCCCATATTTAACCGGCTATTTCACGGGATTTTCGGTGCAAAATCTTGCACTTGTGAACAAAGAATTCTATCGCTATTTTTTTCATAGAAATTCACTCATTACCATTATCAATGGAAGGAACAATCGAGCGCTTGATACATAGTTCGTTATTTTAACTATTCCGTAAAAAGAAGAACTCCGTGACCGTTCGGCGTGCAGGGGCGCGCGGAGCGGGACGTCTGTATATGTCCAAAAGCGTTCGATTATATTCCATTCCCGCGTTCGTATTCATCGCGGTATGTTGTTCCTATGCCCAACAGCCCGCGGATACGTCGCATCTTACCGTTTCTCCGGGAGATACACTGCCGTTGCGCCAGCCGGTGCCACTCGGCACGTTTATGCCCCCGAAATACCATTCCTTGTATCATAATCCCTCCGATAGCTCCCTTCGTTTTGGCGCATCTCTCGATACATCGAATACCAATGGAATAAATATCAACGCGGGTCCGGAATCAAACGGGATTCCATTGAACCAATATTATAACGTGCCTCTCGATGTATATTTATTCGATGAAAAGGCATTGGTTCAGCGCTCGATCTGGGAGCAAATGTCGAGACAATACGTTTTGGGTGCGCGCCCGGATGAAATTACACGCTTACTCAACCGATATACGAACATTACCCTTCCCGTCAACGCACCGGCGTTTACAACACTTTTCGGGAAGCCTGAAATCAACATTGGTGTAACCGGCTCGGCGGACGTGCATCTTTCCGTCATAAGCACCTATACAAATCTTACCGGGCTATCGGCGCTCGGTTCAACACAAACCGCTCCCGCATTCAGCCAAGACCTTGCCGTTAACGTCAATGGAAAAATCGGTGATAAACTTGTGATGACCGCCGATTGGAACACGACGCGTACATTCGATTACGAGAATCAATTGAAAGTCGCATACACCGGTTATGACGATGAAATCATACAGAGCATAGAGGCGGGTAATGTAACCTTGCAAACTCCCTCGAAACTTATCACAGGAAGCCAGGCATTGTTTGGATTGAAAGCAAAGATGCAATTCGGACCCTTGTATTTGACGGCAATTGCCGCACAGAAAAAAGGAGAGTCGAAGACAATCACACTCGGCGGAAATAATGGAGGAGGCGCCGGCGGATATACCGTGCTCAACGCCACCCAGTACTCGCAGGATCATTATATGCTCGATTGGATATATGAGCAATGGTATCATTCCGAATACGGCGGTACTACCTTGCAAACGCAAACGCAGGAGTTTCCTTACTACCCGAATCAATTGACGGTGTGGGTGAGTACAAACAATTTATTGGACCCTACAGTCCGTTTCGGGCTTGCAACTGATACACTTTCACCCGTCTTGGTCTCATCAAACTCGGGTTATAAATTATCGAATTATGTGAATAGCATTGGGCAGACACCGCCGCAAGGAAGCGCATACATCGGCAGGTGGAAACAATTAGTCCAAACAACTGCCAATAAACCCGGTAATTATGTCTATAATCCTAATACGGGTGAGCTGACAATCACGAATCTGGGACAAGGAAGTTTTTCAACAGAAGCGATTGCCGTGTCATACCAGATCAACGGTCCCGATGGGAAGGCGGGAACAGCAGATGACAAAGTCTATGGAACAGGGCTTTCTTCTGCAAACGGCGCCAATCCAAACGATACTCTTCTTTTGAAACTTATACGCCCGATAAATCTGCTTCCGTCCGATAAAACGTGGACGCTGCTTATGAAAAACATTTACCCTGTTGGCGCAACAAGCGTTTCGGCAAACGGATTGGGCGTCACTGTCACTTATAGGTACCCTGACGGAGATTCTACACAAAATTCACATTTTTCCGGACCAACCGGACCAAATGAACAATGGGTAACGGTACTTGGACTTGACAAAACAAATCCAAATGGCGGACTGACGCCCGATGGAATTTTCGATCCGTTACTCGGCAGCACAAATACCGCTGTGAATTTTGATACAACCCTTGGGGAAGTGATTTTTCCCTATCTTGAGCCCTTCGCGACGCAAACGTTGATTAATCTTTTTCCACAACAGCAGGCTTTCGCGGATTCAGTCGGCTTTGATAAATTATACGATACATCGTATCAGGCGGCTTACAACGATGGACAGCACAACCGTTTCTTAATCAATATCACGTATCAGGGCGGTTCCAGCAACGTCATCAGTCTCAATGCTTTCAATATCGCCCCCGGAAGCGTTCATGTGTATCTAAGCGGCAATTTACTCACACAAGGCGTTGATTATACTGAAGACGATATCGCCGGAAAAGTAACGCTCATTAATCCTCAGGCAATTCAACAGATATCGAACGTGACCATTCAATTCGAGCAGAACGACGTATTTACAACTGCTACAAGAACATTACTCGGGCTGCGGGGCGACTTGATGATTAGTAAAAACATCAAATTGGGATTCACGTTGTTTAATTACAATCAACAAATCATCACCGACAAGGTTCTTATTGGCGAAGAACCAATAAGTAATTGGATTGGCGGTATTGACGGCAGTGCAACGATTCCATTGCCTTTTGTTTCTAAAGCGCTCTCCATATTACCGTTCTTCAATTCGCGCGATAAAACCACGCTTACGCTCAGCGGCGAAATTGCGTATGTTATGCCTCAAAACAACAGCAACAATAGCGGCGTGAATTGCGACGGCAACCAAGGAACGGCAATGATTGATGATTTTGAAGGTGCACGTTACGCAATCCCTCTCGACGGATCGTATGGTTTTTGGCATTTCGCGGCGCCGCCTGTTGTGAACATCAACAATAATGGTTTAACAATATGGGACGATTCGTCACATGCGTCGGATTCCATGAAGATTCATGATAAGGGTCTTTTTTATTGGTATAATATCATTCCGAGCGATGTTTTGACGACACAGATTTGGCCCCAGGAAAGTGTTTCGGAAGCAAATGCGACGACAACAGTCTTGAATTTTTCTTATAATCCATTTCGCCGCGGTATTTATAACAATCAACCATACTTGCTCAATCAAGGAGCCAACCCTGATTCAGTGTGGGGAGGTGTCACACGTGCCATTTATGCGAATTCTGGACCGATTGATCTCACACAGCAAAATGTTGCTAATTTAGAGGTTTGGGTTCAAATTAATAGCCCTATACCTCTCCCACCTTCTGCACGAATGTATTTCGATCTTGGTTTGATTAGTGAAGGGGTGATACCGAATGGACAATTAATGACTGAGGATGGCATTACACCCGATCACCAAACACCGACCGGGGTGTTATATCCCGATGAAGACGTCGGCATTGATTCAATACCCGATGCTGTTGAACAAGTGCGGTATGCGAATTATGTTAACGCATACAAAGGATATTATCCCGATATGGTTGCGGATCCAAATGGCGACGATTGGTACTATACGACGGGTAGTTCCGATTATACGCATGTGAACGGCATGGAAGGCAACGGGGCTTCGGAATTCGGCAGAACTCCGGATTCAGAAGATCTCAATGGCAACAATACATTAGACGCGACAAACGCATATTTTGAATATAAGATCAATCTCGATACCACTGTGAACAATCCTCAACGCGTCGGCGCGGGCACGCTTGGCTGGACCGAACTCCGCATCCCTTTACAAAAATATACCCGTGCTGTCGGTTCGCCGAGTTTGCAAAATGTAAACTTTGCAAGAATTTGGGTAGCCGGTTTTAACGACTCCGTAACTTTCCGGTTTGCAGAGATTGCCTTGGTTGGCAGCCGCTGGGTTGCACAGCCTGTGGATACTTCGGGAACTCTCGACTCAAACTTCACAGTCTCCTTTGTAGACATTCAAGATAACAGCGGCGCACCGAATTATTACACGACACCTCCATGCGTGCAACGAGTCGTCAACCCATACATTACAACGCAGGTCGTGTACGAAAACGAACAATCCCTGGCATTGAACGTTTGCGACCTTCCCAAAGGACAAAGCCGTGAGGCGTTCCAATATGAACAGGGCACAAATCTTTTTAATTACAATGATCTCGGATTTTTCATTCATGGAGATAACTCCATGCTGAACGGAGGAGATTCTTCTTTATCCAAGGATGAAAAAGCGGAATTTTTCATCCGGTTTGGCACAGACACTGCAGATTATTACGAATACCGCGAGCCTATAACCGTGGGGTGGGATAATATAATGCTCAATTTAGACACCCTAACTGCCATTAAAAATGCGCGTGATTCCCAGCAGGTTTTTCAATACTATTCAAGACCGTGGCCCGGACCCGGGCATCCTGTCGGCGCGACGTATGCCGTTGAAGGGCAGCCAACGGCGACAAGGGTCATGTTCTTTTCACTGGGCGTCACAAACCCCAGAGCCAAAGGTCCGCCGGGGACTTTATGTACAAGCGTTTGGATTGATGAATTACGCGTTATTGGCGCCCACACCAAGAACGATTGGGCGGCTATTGTCAATGGCGGTCTAACCCTCGGTTCTTTGGGGCAGATTCAGGCATCCGCCTCCCAAACCAATCCTGATTTCCACAGCATGGATACGCGCTTTGGCGATCAAACCGAACATCAATCGTGGAGTTTCAGCGCGCAAACGGCATTGGAACATTTCCTCAAATTTTATTCCGGTCTATCCGTGCCGTTCGTGTATTCGCATACGGAAACATTGCAGAATCCGCGGTATATCCCGCAATCGGATATCGGCGTTGCCGGCGAGGAAGCGCTTAAACCCGATTCCGCGAGTTATATCCACATGTCTGCACAAACGCTCAGTGTGAATAATTCATATTCGTTAAGCGGGATTAAGATTCCGATTCCGGTGAAATTTTGGCTGATTGAAGACACGTGGAACCGGCTCGGGTACTCGTTTACCTATTCAAATTCGTTTACACGAACGCCTTTTATACAATACCAGAACTCCTGGAATTGGAATGCGAGCGTTACATACGGAGTGCAGTTGAAGCAATTTTTAACGGTCGAGCCGTTTGCGAGTCTCGCATCCGTGCCCGCTGTTGGCGATTATAAAACATATAAAATCTTTCTGATGCCCTCCTCGTTCAATGCGGGGCTGTCTATCAGCCGCAGCGAAGTGGATGAACAGGATAGAGGAGTGGATTCCGTTAATCCGAAGGTGTTGGCATTCTCCGCCGTGCGGAGCGCAGGATTTGCTTGGCCCTTTTCAATTAACGGCTTATTGAATCCCACGTTTACCTATAATCTGAGCATTACAAGCACTCTCGTGCCATTGGAGTTGGCTGATTCCGCAACGGACTCTCTCTATTCATTTAGTCAAATATTGCGAACGATGTTTTTCTCAAATGGCGAATTATTTAATCTGGGAGAAGACAATGCGCTGACCCAAACCGTGCAGGTAACAATGCACCCGAAAGTGCCAAAAATCTTTGCGCTCGACCGATTCGTTGACCTTCAATCGAGTTATAACGTGGCGTATAATTGGTCAAATACGCTCACGCAATTGGACGTTGGAAAAAGCTCAGGATGGACGAGTAATCTGCAAGTAGGTGCAAATGTAAAATTGAAATTATTAACAGAAAATTGGCTCGGGCCTGAACATGCCGCACAAGGCGACACATCGAAGGAATTCACGATCAAGGATCTTTTCCGCGACGCTTTCAGGATTCCTTTCCTTGACTATGACGCAGTCAATATTACGTACACCCAAACAAACACGGTGCACAATCAAGGCGTTCAAGGCGGCACCGGGATTGATAATTTTTGGAGACCGGAGCAGGACCTTGCCGCCGGACCTAACCGACTGTATCAATTGGGATTGATTACGGCACCGGACGGCGATTTGGGTATTCAATTTGGCAATGGTTTCCCATTCGTCCACTTTACTTCCGATATGGGGCGACGCGCCATTGATGCAACTCTCACCGATAATTTTCAGCAGTCTAATACTCTTGAATTACGCACAACGAGAGAATTGTGGAAAGGCGCAACGCTGACATTAAATTGGAAATCAGCGTGGAATTACAATAACAATATGACGCTCGTAACGGATTCGCTCGGCGTACCGTCAATACAAAGCAACGTTGCGACTCTCAATATCACTCGTTCGTTTTTTTCCGTACCTCCAATATTCGGCTTCAGTTTATTCAATAATACTGTAACACGGGTTGAGGCTCTTTATAATGCGGATAAGGCGCGAATTGGCGCAACGCCGAACATTGATACGACGACGCGCAACGTTTTACAGTCAGAGGCGCTCGCAAACGATTTTGAGAGCGGATTTGAAGCTCTTTCGTTCCTTCCTCGCGTTGTACAGGAATATTTACCGCGCGTCAATTGGACGTTCCGTTGGGACGGATTGGAAAAACTTCCTTTCTTCGAATCCTACGCCCAACACGTGACAATTGAAAACGCATACGCAAGCACTTATACACGTTCACTACAGACGGATCCCAACGGAGGCGGAATGTCCACTCAGGGACAAACTTTGACTATTGGGTTCCAGCCGCTCATTGCAATCAACATGACCCTAAAAGAAAAAGTTGTCGGGGGCAATCTTTCCGGGCAAGCGCGATTCAATACATCGACAACGTGGACAAATCAGGGCGCCGCATCAGGAACAATTGAGCGAGACGTTACAACCGATATCTCGGTTACGGCTACGTATTCACGACCGGGTTTGAAATTTCCATTCTTCGGACTGAATTTGAAAAACGACCTTGAAGCAAGTTTTACATTCACCAGTTCCGCAACGTCATCGCGCACGTGGGACGTGGACGACTTTAACGCTGACGGCACGCCATTGAACGGTTCGACGACAATTACGATGGAACCGCGAATTACGTACACGATAAGCCAGCGCGTCCGCGGCTCCATCTTTTACCAAATCCAACGCACGATTCCCGATCCCAACGGATCTACAACACCGGCAACATCCACAGTCAGCGCGGGGATAGACATACACATCACGATTTCCGGCGGGCAATAACCTATTTTGCATCGTATCGGCATCATCGTATTTTGCATTCCCGAAAACTATTAATAATTCCTGGATATGACGTCCGTTGAATTCCAGCGGCTATGTTCTGCAAATGGCGTGGAGCTCGACCATTCGCAACTTGATTCCATGGTTGCCTTCGTACAGGCGATTACGGGCTGGAACGACAAAATCAATCTCATATCGCGCAAAGATAGCGAGCACATTTGGGAACGTCACATTTTGCATTCCGTGGTGCTGCTATTCACAATCAACCGGGTAAACATTCCATTGAATGCTCGGATTGCCGACATCGGAACAGGCGGCGGTTTCCCCGGGATTCCCTTGAAAATTTGCCGCCCTGATCTCACTGTTGAACTGTTCGATTCCATCCATAAAAAAATTGCCGCTGTGAATGCAATCATTGCGGAACTCGCCGGAGCAAATAATAAAATGCAAAACATACACGCGGTTTGTGAACGCGTTGAAGAGGCTTCGAGAAAGAAGGAATTTGCTCATACATTCGATGCCGCCGTTGCACGAGCCGTTGCGCCGCTCGATGTATTGGCACGATGGGCGCACGCGCTTGTCAAACAAGGCGGGAATCTCATCGCATTGAAAGGCGGAGATATCAAGGCGGAAATTACCGTCGCAAAGAACATTCCGTTCGTCCGTTCAATTACATCGCATGGTCTCGACGCCTTTGATTATCCGATATTCAAAGCAGAGCAGAAAAAGATCGTCGTGGTGACGTTCAGGTGAGCCGGCGGTATCACTTTGAAAAACAATCGCATAGTTCGCACTCGTTTATTTTTTCGGCATTCACGGAATTATTGGCAATTGTCGAAAATATCATTCATTCGTAATAATTTTCTGTTATGTCCAAACAATTGCACGACCAGTTGAAACGCCTGCGCACGGAGCAAATCAATCCCCGGTCGCGCTCCATTGATACCCGTTCTGTACGCGAGATATTGACGATTATTAACCACGACGATGCGCTTGTCGCCGGTGCCGTACGCAAGGAAATACCTCGCATCGAAAAGGCGGTGAATCTTATTGTTCGCAGTTTTCACGAAAACGGCAGGCTTTTCTATGTCGGTGCGGGGACAAGCGGACGGCTGGGTGTATTGGATGCATCCGAATGTCCGCCGACGTTCGGCACGCCGCCGGGTATGGTATCCGGGATTATCGCCGGCGGAACGAAAGCCTTGTATAGTTCGATTGAAGGCGCAGAAGATTCCGAAAGCGCCGGAGCGGACGCACTTCTTCATCGCGGGGCTGCCCCGCCCGATATCGTTTGCGGGCTTGCGGCAAGCGCGCGAACACCGTTTGTCGCCGGTGCAATCCGCGCCGCACGCAAGAATGGAATGAAAACAATTTTTATTACAACAAATACACCGCAGATGCTTCGCTCACTCGGCATCATTGTAGATGTAGCAATCTGCCCCAGTGTAGGACCGGAAATCATTATGGGCTCCACGCGGATGAAATCCGGAACCGCCCAAAAACTCGTCTTAAATATGCTTACGACGGCAGCGATGATCCGTATGGGCAAAGTATATGGCAACCTTATGGTTGACGTGCAAACGACAAATGAGAAACTTAAAGAACGGGCGAAACGAATTGTATCGGAAATCACGGGGTGCAGTTATGAAAAAGCATCAGCAATGTTGATCGCGTCCAAAGGTAGCGTTAAGACCGCAATTGTCATGCTAAGTGCAAACGTCAGCGCCGCCGAGGCAAACAACCGACTGCGCGCATCGGAAGGGTTCGTGCGCAAAGCGATTGGAAAATCAGAACAAAGGTAGGTTCGAACGTTCGCGCGTCCACGCTTCCCGATCCACAATCGCTCCTCGGTGCCGGATAACAATCCCCGCTGCCGCATTGCCAAGTTTGGCGCTTTGCATCGCGGAATACTTTTTTACTACTCCCGTTAAAAAACCCGCATTGAAGGCGTCGCCGGCTGCGGTTGTGTCTATCGCTTTCCTTTTTACTGCCGGAATATTTTGCAGCACTCCAGCGACTATAAGAGAGGCTCCAATACCACCCGATTTCATACAACACAGTGTCCCGCTCTTTTCGTAAATCGGAAACAATTGCTGCGCATTGCATTCGGGATGCAGGATTCGTTCATCCGCCTCAGACGGCAATATTATATCTACGAACGGCAGAATTGCTCCAATGACACGGCGATAGACACGCTCCGAACTCCATAACGACGCCCGATAGTTTGCATCAAAAGCAACAACAGTTTTCCCTTTAATTTTTTTTAAAATATCTCCCAATTTCTCGCGTTCTTCGGCAATGGCTACGGATACAGCCGTAAAATAGAAAATGCGGGATCGCAACGCTTCACGGATAATTTCATCAACCGGGATTTCCTTAAATATTTGTGTTGCCGCGGACTGCGCACGGTAATACTGAAATTGCCGCTCCCCGTTGATACCCGTTTGTATAAAATAGATCCCATTCTGTCTATCCGCCAATGTTCTGGTGCAGACCGGATAAATTTTTTCTTCCTCTATTGCATTCAGGAGTGATTTATGGAACGTGTCTTTACCGATACACGTTATAAAACCACATCGCATACCCAAACGAGAAGCATACACGAGCGTATTATAGGCATCCCCCGCAAAGCCTATTTGCCATTGATGATTTTTAACGGGAGAGAATTCGACCATGCACTCACCGAGTGAAAGTATGTCAAAATGTTTGTCGGGTGTTTTCATCGGACAAGATTGAGAACAACGCTTGGTGGAAGCATCGGATATTTTTGAAGCAGAAGCGCGAACGCTATTCCGGCTCTGTTTGCACGTTTATCTCGCGGATCGTTAGCGCCGCCAACGATGAGTGGCGGCTCAAGTAATTCAATGCAATCGCCGACACCCGATGCCAGTGTGTGGGAATTCGTTGACCATTCGATATATGCGCTTCCGAAAAAATGCTGCAATTTGTCTTTATCTCCTTCTACTGGCGAGTCATGGAAGATATGCGAAGGAAGGTTCTTCCATTTTGCGGTAAATTCGGAGTCAGGCTCGAAAGAAAGGGGAATAGGTAAATTTGTAAACGGTGTTTTCACATAAATTATTTTGTGGTCAAAACATCCGATGGCGGCGGAAAGAAAGGCGCTTGCGATATCGGCATCATTAACGCACAATGCCATGGCAAATATTGAATCAACAGCAGGAATATCGCCGTTCCGCAGCTCCATTGTTGCGAACGCGTCGCTGCGAATATATTGACGAACAAGGTTTGCGCCCCGCATCCACTGCGGCTTGAAGAAATCGAACACGGTTTCCTGCGCCGAGGCGAAACGGGCGATTCCAATGAGGCTACAAAGAGCGAGCAGCCGTATCAGCATACGTTACAATGCGGGACCACTGCCGTTCTATAAACGGTGCGGTCCACATCGTCAGACAAAAGAACGCAATCCCTCCCGCTATATCTACGACATAGTGATAACGCAAATACACAGTTGCAAACACCAAACTCGCGCCGATGATCGTCGCCCACCATCGTATGCGCGCTTTATAGCGCCACGCCAATGCAATCGTTATAAGCGTCATTTCCGTGTGGCCGCTGGGGAAGGCATCGCGTTGCGCTGTCGCCAGATAGTTGCCTGCGCCTTTCACGATTGATTCGCCGCTGTTAATAAGGTCGCGAAAAATATCCGTTAGCCAAAGTCCCGGCAAATCGTTGCTCAATTGGGAAAAATCATGAAGGGTGAACCGTGGACCGATTGCGGGAACGAGGAAATAGCCTATGAACGAAAGGATGAATCCCCATGTAAGGTAAGTAATTGTCTGTTCATATTTTTCACGTTGTTTCCGGACGACCATCTCAAAAGCCAATCCAAGCATAATAAGGTAAAACGAGGAATAGCACAACTGAAAATATTCCACTGAGAGCGGGGAAACATAATGGGAGAGCCATTGGGTCGGATTGACGCCGAAAACGGCATGGTCTATTGCAATGAGCACCCCATCGTACAGCTTGTCTTGGACAAGCGGCAGCATCACATAGACTTCCTTGAACATGATGAATATCATCGGCGCAACATAAAACCGGTGTACAGCGCTTAAGATTGTTCCGTCTTTTTTCCTATCTGCGACAGCAATGAGAATGATACAGACGCTGATAAGCAGATTTTGCACAAGAAAATACAATAATCCGGGGAATCTACACGCAATACATAAACCCATTATGGAAAATCCGACCAAAGACACGATGACCAATGCATCGTGGCAATAGAATGAGCGAATGATATCCCAGACGGCGGACATCAAAAATTTGCCTTTCCGGGGATTCTTGGTGGCGGTTGTTAATGTACGCATTCGGCGATTATGTTTGTCAATGCGACAAAATCTGCAACAGTTAATTCTTCTGGTCGCCGCGATGTATCGAAGGCGGCGCTAATCGCGTGTAATTGGAGAGGTTCCGGGATAATATCCTTCAAGGAGTTCAACAGAATTTTTCTGCGTTTACCAAACGACGCGCGCAGAACTTTATGGAAAAGCGAAACGTCAACCGTGTACGTTTTAGCGGCGGTGAAATCCAAATGCACAACCGACGACGTGACGGCAGGCACCGGATAGAAACACTCGCGGGATACGTCGAAAAGAATTTTTGGAACGGAATAGAATTGCGTTGCAACAGCCAATATACCATAATCCTTCGTTCGCGTTGGGGCAATGAGCCGGCGCGCGACTTCGCGCTGCATCATAAACGTTACGTCGCGAACGGCGCTCCACGATTGAAACATGCGAAATAATAAAGGAGTTGTGATATTATACGGAATATTTCCGACAATCCGCAATTGCGCACCAGAATCGGTCGCAAGTGTTTCATAGGATACTTTCAAGGCATCATCCCTGAGTATGACGATTTTCCCGTCGAATTTATTGTTCAATACTACCGCCGCGCGCGGATCAACTTCAATGGCGTAAATAATTCCGGCAAGCCCTATCAAGTGACGGGTTAAGGCTCCCTCGCCTGCGCCAATTTCAATGACGGCGTCGTTCGTTTGCAAGTGCAACGACGCTGCGATTTTTCGCGCAATATTGTCGTCTGTCAAAAAATGCTGTCCAAGCCGTTTGCGAGGAACAAGCGTATGCCTCATGTTTTCGACATGCTCAAGGCGCGGCTGCCCGGCTTATCCACGGGAATTCCTTCTTTGCACATCGGGCACGATTCCGGTTTGAACGTTACCATGTTCATTTGCAAACAGGAAACAAAGCGAGTGTCCGGGCGGAAAACGCCCCCGCTGCGATCAACGATACAGCCTATACCCACAAGTGTCGCATTGGCGGAACGCACCAATCCGGCGATTTCATTCACCGACCCGCCGGTTGTTGTTACGTCCTCGCAAATGACAATTCGTTCGCCATCAAATATCCGAAATCCCCGGCGCAGAGTCATCGCGCCATTTTCACGCTCGGCAAAAATAGAACGGATTTTTATTTGCCGGGCGACCTCGTATCCGACGACAATTCCCCCGACTGCCGGCGCGATAATTGTTTGAACACCGTCTTGTGAAAAATATCTCGCGATTTCCCCGCATAATAATTCGCTGTATTCGGGAAATTGTAAGACTTTGGCGCATTGAAAATACTCCGGACTATGTAAGCCGGATGTTAATACGAAATGCCCCTCCAATAGAGCATGAGTTTTACGGAATATTGCTAAAACGTCTTCTTTGGTCATACAATTTGAATCAGAGATCGGTTACACATTGGTTATTATCAAATCTTCGCAGCGCACCTATAAGCCGGATTTTGTTTCCGCAAGAGCGGATGGCAATCATTTCTCTAAGCGACCTACCCAACGACTTGCCGGTTTCCCGGCATCGGGCGAGCAACCCTCAGAAGCCGTCCTGCATGGTCTTGCTCCGCGTGGGGCTTGTCATGCGCGCATCGTTGCCTTTGCGCCGGTGGGCTCTTACCCCGCCTTTTCACCCTTATCCGCCATTGGCGGACGGTATATTTTCTGTGACGCTTTCCGTCGCCGCAGTTTTTGGATGCGGCTCCCGCGCTTGTTTATTCGCGCGGCACACTGCCCTTTGGAGTCCGGACTTTCCTCCCCGCGGCGCAGTATAAGCCGAAAAGGGCGGCATATATTGCGTTTGGAGCGATTGCCCGGCACACCGCGAAGAAACAGCGAAATTAAGGAAATTTGTTTTGGTAATAAATATGGAACGGAGAGCAAATATGCATAACCATTGATTCCCTGCATTCTCCTTTTGCCTTCCAAGGGGGCTACCCGTCAACAGACGATGTGTTTACGCGCTCTCCTTCTTTTCCAACTGAGCCACAGCCTCCACATGATACGTGTGAGGAAACATATCCACAGGCTGAACGCGCGCTATCGTGTATATCTCCGAGAGGGCTTTCAAATCCCTCGCTTGTGTCGCGGGATTGCAACTTACATACACGATTCGGCGGGGGGCAATCTTTAAAAGTATTTTTATGACGTCAGGGTGCATGCCGCTGCGTGGCGGGTCAAGCACAACGCAATCTGGTGTTTCAATCAATGCGGATTCGGATACCGCTTTGGACAGCGTGTCTTTCACGTCGCCACAGATAAATTCGACATTGGCAATGCCGTTATGCCCGGCATTCCGCACGGCATCGGCAATGGCAGCGGGTACGGTATCAACGCCAATGACTTTCCCGGCGCCTCCGGCAAGGTACATCGCAATCGTTCCGGTGCCGCAATACAGGTCCCACACAACATCATCGGAACGGAGCGCTGCAAACTCTTTTACGATAGCATACAATTTTTCCGCCTGCAGCGTATTCGTCTGGAAAAATGAATTTGCCGAGATAAAAAACTCCAACCCACCGAGACGCTCCCTATTAATGCCGCTGCCGAAATACACTTTTTCCGATTCTCCCATCGAAATCTGCGCATGACGCGCCGTAATGTTGTTTACGATCGTCGTAATATAAGGGCACTCGTTTACCAAATGCCGCGCAAACGCCTCCATTATTTCGGGGTTATCATCGGCTGTAACGATGTTCACCATAAAATCCTTTGTATTCTTTGATTCGCGGATTGCCAGAAAACGCACGCACCCGGTGTGTAATTTTGTATGGTATATAGATAATCCTTTTGTGCGGATAAAATCGCGAACGGCGCGGAGAACACTATTGCTGTTTTCCGATTGCAACAGGCATTGTTCGATGTGGAGTACCTTGAAGTAATTATCCGGTACATGCAAACCGAGCGTAAATGGGTCGTCGTTCAGTTCATGCTCCACACGCCAGCGAACTTCCGAGAATGAAAACTCCATTTTATTACGGTAATAAAACGGCGTATCGCATGGGATGATAGGAAGAACGGGAATGCCGTGCAGTTCGCCGATGCGCTCAAGCGATTCGACGACGTGCGTGCGTTTCCAGCCGCACTGCGCCGTGTAATCCAGATGCTGCCATTTACATCCGCCACAGACACCAAAATGCATACATGCCGGCTTGACACGATCCGGCGACGGCTCCAGAATTGTGATCGCGCGCGCTTCTGCAAAATTCTTTTTCTTTTTCAGGATTTTCACGCGTGCGATATCGCCCGGCAGCGCCCCTTCCACGAAGACGACAAGCTCGCCAGCATGGGCTATTGCTTTGCCTTCAAAGGCAAGTTTCTCAATCGAAAGTTCTAATTCATCGCCGTAATGCATGGTGTGGTAGCGCAAAATGGAAAACAATATGAAAGGGTAATAAACGAAATGCCGGAAAAGCTGCGGAACGAAATAAATAAAAATTGTTCTCGCTAACGCAAGCTGAGATGTGGAAATGAACAATTTATGTAGAAGCACTATTATGGATTCATTCACTTATCACCGTACCGATTACCGTAGGTCTTTCTCCCTCGCCAAACATAATAGCCGATACCCGGTCGGCGTCTTTCGGCGAAACGATCGCGATACAACCTATGCCGAGATTGAACGCTCTGCGCATTTCTTCGTCCGGTATCTCTCCAGCCTTTTGGATGAATGGGAATATTTTCGGCTGCCGCCACGCATTCCAGTCAATATTTATGGACATCCCTTTGGGAATGATCCGTTTGGTATTGCCCACGATGCCGCCGCCGGTGATATGGGAAAACCCTTTCACATCAATCTGTCGCATCAATTCCCGAATCGCCCGGTAATAGGATTTGTGTATGGACAGCATTTCTTCGCCGACTGTTTTTCCTAATTCCTTCGCATAGCTGTCGAAATGGTATTTTTCAAACAATGCTGTGCGTGCAAGGGAGTATCCGTTCGTATGCAAGCCTGTTGATTCCATCCCTATAAGCACATCTCCCGGAGCAATGCGCGAACCGTTTATGATCTTGTCTTTTTCAACGACGCCAACGATCATGCCCGCGATGTCAAAATCGCCTTCGTCATACAGCGAGGGCATTTCTGCGGTTTCACCGCCGACAAGAGAACACTCGTTTTCGATGCACGCTTTGGCAAACCCTTTCACGACATCCACAGCCGCCGGGGGACGAAGTTTGCCCGTCGCATAATAATCGAGAAAATAAAGCGGCTTCGCACCGCAGACGGCAATATCATTTACGCAATGGTTAACAAGGTCTTGCCCGATTGTATCGTATTTTTGCATGAGGATTGCAAGGCGCAATTTCGTTCCGACGCCATCTACGCTTGAGACGAGCACAGGGTGCGTGTAATCGGGGAATTTTGCGTCGAAGAATGAGCCAAAGTGCCCGATATCGGAAAGCACGTGCGGTGAAAAAGTCTCGCGGACGATCGGTTTAATTTGTCGGACAAACTCGTCGCCGGCGTCAATATCAACTCCGGCTTCTTTATACGTTGCCATTTTTTGCTCCTGCTATGGTTTTGACTACCGAATCTCCCGCAAACTTACGAAGCAACGGGCAATCAACAAATTTATATTTTTGCATAGTTTATAGGATGTGAAAGTGTCTTTTTGACGTTTAATAGCAACTGCGATTGTATAGTGTTACTATCCTTTTATATTTACTTTTGTTACATATTCATCGCCGAATGAAAACAGTCAATCCCCGTGATTGGAAACAACCCAAAGGCTACTCGAATGGCATATTATGTCCCCCTGGGGGTGCTATTTTATTTATCGCGGGGCAGATCGGTTGGGATGAACAGGAACGTATCGCCGAGGGCTTTCTTCCGCAATTCCGGCAGGCGCTCGCCAATGTTGTTGCAGTGGTCTCGGAAGCCGGCGGAGCGGCAACGGATATCACGCGATTGATTTTTTATCTTACCGATAAACGCCAGTATTTGGAGAACATGAAAAACGTCGGAGAAATGTATCGCGAAATTATGGGTAGGCATTATCCCGCAATGGCAATGGTGGAAGTAAAAAGTTTGATTGAAAATGCCGCAATGATTGAGATAGAGGGAACGGCGGTGATTTATTCATGACGCCTGCAACGTTTCTCTATACTGAATCGAACGGCGTCGGAACAATTACCTTGAATCGCCCGGAGCGGCTCAATGCGCTGACGTTCGAGGTGTATCGCGAACTGGCTGTCTTTTTTAAACACCTGCAATCGCGCGATTCCGTTCGTGTAATTATTATCACCGGTGCGGGGAAGGGGTTTTGTTCAGGCGGCGACGTTGAAGACATTATCGGCGAATTGTTTGCACGCGATGCGGAGGGGCTGTATGATTTTACACGCACGTCGTGCGACGTCATTGCCGCAATGCGGTCGCTCGCGAAGCCCGTCATCGCCGCAATCAACGGCGTTGCCGCGGGAGCAGGAGCGGTTATCGCCACTGCGAGCGATTTCCGCCTTGCCAGCGAATACGGGAAAATTTCGTTTTTATTCGTTAAGGTAGGCTTATCAGCGGCGGATATGGGGATTTGTCATTTGCTGCCGCGCATCGTCGGGTTGACTCATGCAACGCGCCTGCTGATGACCGGCGAAACAATCTCCGCGCAACGAGCGCGGGAGATTAATCTCTACGATACTGTCGTTTCGCCGGACCAATTGATGGATGAAGCCATAAAGCTCGCCCGCACCCTCGCCGAGGGACCCACGTTCGGACTTGCCGTGACGAAGGACGCGATAAACAGCGAAATGAATATGGACGTTTTTACCGCGCTCGAATACGAAGCCTCCGTGCAGGCGGCATGTATGCTGCATTCCGATTTCCGCGAGGCGTACAACGCGTCGCGCGAAAAGCGCGCGCCATCATTTAAACATTAAGCTCGCGCCGCCATGGAAACATACTTGACCGAACGGCATAAAAAATTATTCCGGCGCGTGCGCGAGTCGGGGCTTGTCATGCCAGAAGGGGATCATAATTCCGACGAATATGCGATAGCGCTGGTGCGGTGGCTTGGCAATTTGTTCAAAAAAAGGGTTATCGAACCGATTGCCGTGAATGGCGTCGCGTCGTCAAGAGCTCTTTGTACAACGCGTCATGCACTTGCGTATCACTCCGGAATTGCCGATACGATGTTTGCAATGCAGGGGCTTGGCTCATATCCGTTGATTCTTGCCGGCAATAGTGAGCAGCTCAAGCGCGTTGACGAAGTTAATGCCGGCAGGCAAATTGCCGCATTTGCCTTAACCGAACCCGAAGCAGGCTCTGATATCGTTTCAATGGAAACGACAGCAAAGCGTGCCGGCAAACATTATATTCTTAACGGGAAGAAGTCGTTCATATCCAATGCCGGGATAGCGGATTATTACATCCTTTTTGCAAAGACGAAACCCGCGCTCGGTAAAAAAGGTGTTTCGGCTTTCATTCTGGAATCGAACGCACCCGGTTTGAAAATTGTACGCCAGGAAGTTATTGCGCCGCATCCCATCGGGGAATTGCACATGGCTGATTGCCGCATTCCTGCGGCAAATTTACTCGGTCGTGAAGGCGAGGGTCTGCGGATTGCGCTTGGCACGCTCGATGTTTTCCGTCCGACCGTAGGCGCGGCGGCTCTCGGGTTTGCAGAGCGCGCGCTCGATGAAGCGCTGAAATACACGCACAACCGCAAACAATTCGGGCAACGGATAAACGAGTTTCAGGGCACGCAATTTCGATTGGCGGATATGGCGGCGCATTTTGCCGCCGCGAAAAACCTTGTCTATCAGGCGGCATTTGCGATTGACACACACGCGGAGGACGTTACGCTGAAATCTTCCATCGCGAAAATGTTTGCAACAGAAGCCGCGCAAATCATTGTTGATAGCGCAGTGCAATTGCATGGCGGGCGCGGCGTACTGAAAGATTCAATTACTGAAAGACTCTATCGCGACGTCCGCGCGCTGCGCATCTATGAAGGCACAACGGAAATCCAAAAGATCATCATCGCCCGTGAATTAGTGAAAAAGATGCAAAAGGAAAATTCGCAATGACGAACGGCGGAATAAACCCGCATGAAATGCGCCTCTTCCAGCCGATGAAGGTCGGCACGATGACGGTACAAAACCGATTCGTGCTTCCGGCGATGGTAACGCGGCTCTCCGGCGAAGACGGATACATTAACGCCGACATTATGGAGCGTTACGTACGATACGCTAAGGGTGAATCGGGCTTGCTGGTGGTGGAAGCAATGGCGGTGCATTCCGCGAAAAGCGGTCCTTTGCTTAGGCTTTCGAACGATTCCTTTATCGAAGGTCATCGCGAACTTGCCAAACGCGTGCACGATATTTCGCCCTCGAAGATCGTTCCGCAAATCATTCATTTCCTCAAGGTTGCACGATCAGGATGGCGTCAGTTGGTGAGCGATCTTTCGCTCGATGATATTCATGCAATCGTGCATGAGTATGGCACCGCCGCCGCGCGTGCGCGCGACGCCGGTTACGACGGAGTGGAACTTCACATGGCACATGCCTATACGCTCTCCAGTTTTCTCTCCACGTATAATATGCGGCACGACGATTACGGCGGCTCGTTGGAGAACCGCTTGCGGCTGCCGAGCGAAGTCCTCATTGAAGTTCGGAAACGGGTCGGCGCGGATTTTCCTGTTGGTATTCGTTTTCTCGGCGAGGAGTGCATCAAGGAAGGCTACACCGTGGCGGAATCGAAAAAAATTGCGCTCCGGTTCGCAAAACTTGGCGTGGATTACATAAGTCTTTCCGCCGGAGGAAAATTTGAAGACGCGCTAAAGAAAACGAACGCGCCCCTATATCCGTATACCGGCTACAGCGGTGAACGATGTATGCCGGGAAGAAACTTTCCTGATTTGTGCAATCTTTACATGCCGGCGGAAGTTAAGCGCTATCTTCTCCAACATGGTTTTGCAACGCCCATCGTTGCGGCGGGAAAAATTTCCACAACGGAGCAAGCGGAGCAAATTCTTGCAACGCAAAGCGCCGATTTCGTGGGGCTTGCGCGACCTCTGTTGATTGACCCCGACTTGCCTCGCAAAATCCGTGAGGGACGCGAGCAGAACGTCATCCGCTGTTCATACGTGAACGTGTGCAAGAATCTCGACGAAAATTTTAAAACTGTCCGGTGTTTTTATTGGCACAAAGGAACTATCCAAGCGCCGGAATCGGATGATACTATTCCGCCCAGTTGGGCGGATGCCGGTGCGCAATTGACGGCGCAGTATAACAACGGCAAAGTATCGTTATCGTGGAACGCCGCCACCGACAACGAAGGTATTTATCTCTATGACATTTACCGCTCTCTCGATGGTCAGCCCTACGAGCGGTTTCACGCAAGCAAGAGCAACCATTTTTACGATACGGAAGTCGCCGGCGGTGATGCGTTGGAATATTACATCGTCGCGCGCGATTTTGCCGGCAATTGCAGCGAGAGATCGGAGACGGTGAAAATAGAGATACCAATATATAGCTTAAATTGAATATAATTATTTTTGAATTCAATGATTACGAAACTTAGCGCTAACGCCTACAAAGGATTCCGGCATTTTGAGATTGCACCACGTAATATGAATTTGCTCATTGGTGCGAATGGAACTGGGAAGACGAATTTCTCGGATTTCATCGAATTCATCTCGCTTTTTGCTCGTTATGGGTTGAAAGAAGCTTTTGATAGACAGGGAGGATTCTCAGAAGTTCGCACTAAACGACATGCACAAGGAAAACCACTTACATTCGAATGTGCTATAGAAATTGGTGCCGACCTAGATCGTGGGATAGAAAATATTTCCTATTCATTTACTCTATCACAAACAAATGCCATTTCTGTAAAAAAGGAAAATTTAAAAGCCATTTTACATCGCTCCTATTTCACTGGTTCGAGTGAAAATCGTATTAGACCAAATAGTAAAAAAAATGGGGATAGTTTTGTTCTAGAATTCTCAAGAGAAAAGAATAAGATATTGAAATGGATTGACACTGGAAGTATGTTCCGTGAACCTCAATCTATATTTGACGACAATGAAAACCTTATACTTAATGCTTATGGGAAACTTGGCTTGTTCCGTATTGTAACGGATTATTTGGGCTCAATGCGTGCATATAATATTGATGTGGCACTTGCTAAAGAATTTTCTGATTCCAATGAAGCAGAATTGGAACGTGCAGGTGGTAACATGATCCCATTTCTCAAACGGGTGATGGAAAACGAGGAAATGCGTAACAAAATTTTGAGCAACTTACAAAATGCGGTTCCTTACATTGGATCAATTGTTCACGAGCGGGTTATGACTTTAAATACTTTGAAATTCACAGAACTTGATTCTGAATTAGAGTTTACAGCACCACAAATGTCGGATGGTACTATAAGATTATTAGGTTACCTCGCGATATTATTACAAGATAATCCACCACCTGTAATTGTTATTGAAGAGCCAGAAAACGCCTTGCATCAATATGCAACTGATATACTTATTAATATTGCAAGGTCAAAAAGTAAAAATGAAAAATTTCCAATTCAGATATTTTTTACTTCACATTCATCATTTGTTTTAGATAACATATTAAGTATTGAGTCTCAACGAGAAACAAATGTAGAATGTTTTATTACAAAACGCAAGAACGGTGCATCAGCTATAGAGCCTGAGCCACAAAAAACAAAAAAAGCGATATTGAAAAACATAGGACGACCAAGCGACTTTTTGCGTGATGGTAGTTTCGGTGATGCCCCAAATCAAATTAAGATTGATTTTAATGAAGAGGAAATAAATGAGAATGTGGAGGCAAGTTAATGATATTTACAATTGTAGAAGGCAGTGGTGATGAATTAGCTTTGCCAATTTTGGTGCAGAATGAACGTGGTGTTCAATTTCAAATTGCATGCAAATCAATGGAGGGGAAATCAAATATTGTTAGAAAAAATAAAATACCAGCTCTAAATGGTTTTGAGGAAACGATTAAACGGCAAACTGTATTAGGTCATAATGATTTTGTTGTTCTACTTGATGATGATGTTCTGTATCCTCCATATAAAACCAGAAAAAAAGAACATGATGATATGAACCAACGAGCTTTAAAATTACAAAGTCAATTTAGAATTAGAGTAAGAATATTTTGGGCAACAATAAATTATGAATCATGGATTATCGGTGGTTTACTGAGAAACTTTAATAAATGCATGATTACTCAGCCAGTTAAAACTGTCTCAGGCGATACACAAGCATACCCACCCAATCCTAAAAAATGGATAGAAGAACATTTCAGTGGATATGAGTATAACCCTAAAATACAAGTTTGTCTAACTAGACACATGCATGTTCCATCTGCGAAAAGAAGGAATCATTCTTTACGATTATTCCTTGATTCTTTATAAACTATGATACCCTTTAATATGGTATCCTATTTTCTCGATCGAAATCTCGATGAAGGTCGCGGTAACAAGACTGCGATCTATTACCGCGATGAGAAGATCTCCTACGCTGAGACTGCCCGTCGAGTGAATCAAGCGGCAAATCTCCTTACAGGACTTGGCTTGCGCATCGAAGAACGTGTGCTGAATATCATTCCCGATATACCCGAGTTCGCATACTTCTGGCTCGGTGAAATAAAAGCCGGGGGCATTGCTGCAAGCGTGAATACGATACTCACTGAAGAAGATTACGACTATTATTTGAACTATACGCGCGCAGCGTTCTGTATCGTGCACCCGTCGGCGTGGGAAAAAGTAAAGAGTGTGTACAAGAACGCACCATTTTTGAAAGGAATAATCTTTCTTGGTGAATTGCACGACCCCGCAAATAAAATATATAGTTACGAGAAATTGCGCAACGAGTATTCGACCGAGTTTGTAACAGCGCCGACCACGGCAGACGACATGGCTGTGTGGCTGTTCACTTCGGGAACAACAGGCAAAGCGAAAGCGGCAATGCACTTCCATCACGACTTCGTCTTTAATACAGAGAATTACGCGAAGCGCGTGCTTGGCATCCAAGAGAACGACATTACTGCGGGCGTGCCGAAACTGTTTTTCGGTTATGCAACCGGCACGAACTTGATGTTCCCGTTTGCCGTGGGCGCATCCACAGTACTGTTTGAAGAGCGCTCAACCCCAGAGAAACTTTTCGAGGTGATTGCGAAATACAAACCGACGATTTTGACGAACGTCCCGACGATGATAAATGCGATGTTGCAACACCCATCGCAGGCGAGCTTCGACCTCAGTTCGCTGCGGCTCGTCCTTTCCGCCGGGGAAGCGCTGCCGGAAGAACTCTACCGCCGTTGGAAAGCCCGCACCGGCGTGGAAATCTTGGACGGCATCGGCTCGGCGGAGATGTTCCACATTTATATCTCAAATTATCCTGACGACGTGAAGCCCGGGAGCCTCGGTAAACTCGTGCCGGGTTATTCGGCGCGTATCGTTGGACCGGACGGCGCAGACGTAAAAACCGGCGACGTCGGCACGCTGCATATTTGCGGCGACTCCGCAGCGCTCGGTTATTTCGGCGATCATAAAAAATCCAAAGCGACATTTGCGGGCGATTGGAATTTCACGGAAGACCAGTTTTCGCAGGATGCGGACGGTTATTTTTATTACCACGGACGCAAAGACGACATGCTGAAAGTTTCGGGGATATTCGTCTCGCCGTTGGAAATAGAGAATTGCTTGTTGACCCATGAATCTATCGCCGAATGCGCCGTCGTCGCCGCCGAGGACGAGGCGGGCGTAACAAAGCCGAAAGCGTACATCGTGCTTAAGCCGGGGGCAATTTTGACACACGCCGAAATCACCGAGCACGTGAAAAAACATCTTGCTCCGTATAAATATCCGCGCATGGTCGAGTTCGTCGGCTCGCTCCCGAAAAACGAACGCGGAAAAGTAGATAGGAATCTTATAAAAAATTATAAATTCTGAAATATTAATGACACAGCAGCATAATTATAATTGGGCGCATCTCACGTACGATGAGGCTGCATACGCTCTTGCTGCGGGAGCCGTTGCTATCCTTCCACTTGGGAGTATCGAGCCGCACGGACCACATCTGCCATTGAATACCGACATCATCATCGCCGAAGGCATGGCACGTCGTGCCGCGGAGCAGCTTCACACGCAGAATATCCCGGCATACATTCTTCCGACGATTCCATTCACTGTGACCGACTATGCAAAGGGATTCTCCGGCGCTGTGAGCATAGATTTCGGCAAAGTTGAGGAGTATTATACAGGTGTATTTGACGCGCTCGTGAAAATGCCTTTTCGGCGCATCGCAATTGCTAACGCCCATTTGGAACCGGAGCATTTGCGCGCAATCCATACCGCGATGGAAAAGTTCGGCGACGCAATAGTCTTCCCCGATATTACGCGCAAACCCTGGGCGCTTCAATTGACGGACGAATTTAAAAGCGGCATGTGCCACGCAGGACAATTTGAAACGTCGCTCGTCATGGCTGATGCCCCCGAATTAGTGCGGGAAGACGTCCGAACAGCTCTATCTGATGTTCCAATCAGTCTATCCAAAGAAATCCGGAGCGGTAAATCGTCGTTTGCCGAAATGGGAAACACGCAGGCATATTTCGGGTTTCCCCGCAATGCCACGGCAGAGGAAGGACAGAAAACATTTGAAATTCTTGCGGGGATGATTGTGGACGAAGTGATGAGGAAGTTGCGACAATAAATAACGAATAAACGTGAGCATCCCTTATAATTCATTTCATTTATCCTCAATAATTCTTTAACATGAAAACATTTCGCACCGAGTTACCCGTCCGATTTGGTGATGTTGATCTTGCGCGCATCATGTATTTCCCGCATATCATAAATTACATCCATATTGCGATGGAGGAGTTCACCCAAAGCGCGCTGGGCGTCTCGTATTATTCTCTGATAAATGATGAAGGGATTGGTTTCCCACACGTGAAATTAGACACGCGATTCATTCAAGGACTGCCGTACGGCACGAAAATCCAAGTGGAAGTCGGTGTTGTTAACATTGGCAACACTTCATTTACACTGCGATTTCGATTTTACCGCAACGTCGTCTCGCCGGAAACGCTTGCCGTCGAATCCGTCAACACCATTGTCTGCGTGCAACTGCATGACTTCAAGAAAATGCGTATTCCCGATATGATGCGTGAGAAGTTCGAGGATTACCGGATAGTGGGATAATCGAAAAGGAGCGGAGTCCTTTCGCACATCAACATTCATTCCTTAATTTTGCGGCGTGAAAATTTTTGTTCCCATATTGCTTTTTATTGTGTGCTTTGCCGGATGCGACCAAGGACTTGCGCCGCCGCCGGCGCCATCCAAAAGCACGAACATCTCGCTGCAAGGCGCGGTCTATTTTAAGGGCGTATGGCCCCCCCAGGATTCCGCGGTTGAAACAGCCATTTTTCTTGTTGAGCAAGCGCCGCCGTTTACAGTAAGCTCGGTCATTATCGGCTATATTGCGAAAACGGTCCAAGTCGATTCACTCCATTATATGACCCCGGACACGTCATATCTATTTTTTAACCCGCCGGCTGCCACGTACAATTATCTTTGCGTAGCGCAACAGTATGGCGATACGGTCACATCGGATTGGCACGCAGTGGGCGTTGCTGCCGATTCAAATGGCAAGCCGCTTTCGTTCAACCTTCAGCCAGGCGATAGCATCGTTCAGAATTTGTACGTCAATTTCGATTCCCTTCCGGCGCAGCCGTTCATTCAATAGCCGTATCGCAATCTTTCCACCCATGAAACGCGCCATAACAATACTGTTCCTTTGCGCCGTCTGTTCTGTCTCTGCGAGGACTGTTATTCGCGGCGTTGTACACGACGCCTCCAACGGACAATCCATTCCGGGTGCGGTAATTGGATTGCGTGATTCCACGGGGGCGGTAACTATCCGGCAGGTGAGCCGGGGAAACGGTGAGTTTGCTTTTTCAAAAATCGCGAACGCTGTTTCACTCTCCGTCCATGCTCTCGGCTACCGCGATACCGTCATCAGTATCTCCCCGGATTCGCTTATTGTTATTTCATTGAATCCCAACCCACTCCAAAAAAGCGGCGTTACTGTAACCGCGGAGCGGTATGCGACCGCCATTGCCGATGTGCCCGTTTCCACGGCGGTAATGGAATCCGATGACATCCAATCCCGGAACCCCGAAAGTCTGACCGACGCGCTTCAATATATACCCGGTGTAACGGTGCAGGATAATCAGGTAAATATCCGCGGCTCGTCGGGCTATACGTACGGCGTCGGCTCACGCGTGCTGATTATGCTGGATGGCACACCCATGCTCTCCGCGGACGAAGGCTCGGCGTCGTTCAATACTCTGCCGATGTACGATGTTGATAGGATAGAAGTCGTGAAAGGTCCCGGTTCCGCGTTATATGGAACGAGTGCCCTTGGCGGCATTATCAACGTCATCACGAAACAGCCGGACAAAGATTTTCATGGCTCGCTGAACGTGTTCAGCGGCATGTACAGCGAACCGTCTTATGCGCAATGGCAGGTGCCGTCTCTCGGTCGGCAATTTGGCACGATTGACGGCGAACTAACAGGAACAGTCGGCAGTGTAGGTTTACTCGGCAGCCTTGATTACACTGACAACGGAGGATATCGCTTGGGAGATAATAGTTCGCGCTGGGATGCATTCGTTAAAAGTTTTATTCCCGTCTCCGATGCGACTCAACTCTCCATTTCCACACTGCTGGCGCACGAGAATCGCGGGAATTGGGTGTTCTGGCAAAGCCTTTCGCGCCCACTTATTCCATCGGACTCCGAAAACGCACAAAATGCCCACGTCCATTCATACACTGCCGACGTTATCGCAAACATGAATTCCATCGTCGGGGATAACGGCATTCTGAACGTGAAGGCGAATCTTTTCAACACATTGTACTATACCGATGCCCCCGCCCCCGGCGCTCCGGCTGTTGGACGTTCCACGGCGGCGTTGTGGAACGGCGAAGCCACGTACAGCTTTCCCGCGGCACAGAACCTGTATTTCACATCGGGTTTGAATGCCGCGTTTGAGCAGGTTACATCGGATCAGTGGGGCAATCATCAAGCGCCGCTTGGCGCGGTATTCGCACAGGCGGCGTACAAACCTGTGGATAACGTTACGATAAACGCCGGGCTTCGCGCAGACGTTCAGCCGTTTTTCAACGTATTTCTTATCTCTCCAAAATTGGGCGCAACGTACCAACCGTTGGAGGATTTGGTCTTCCGCGCATCGTACGGAAAAGGATTCCGCGCACCGACGATTACCGAAATGTTCGTCGCGACGATTCTCGACAGTTTCAACATCCAGCCAAATCTCAATCTCAGACCGGAATACAGCCAATCTGAAGAATTGGGCGTGAACTACCGAACGAAATACTACACGCTCGACGGCGCGGTTTATTATACCACGTTCACGGATCTCATCGAACCTGAGGTCGTTCTCAGCCCGGATTCCGGCACATATATACAGTTTGAAAACGTTACCAAAGCGCTCCTGTACGGGCATGAGGAAACGATTGACGTTTCGCCTTTCGGGAACGATCTGCTGCATGTGCGGTTGGGCTATACCTATGTTTTCCCGGAGAATTCACTGACGAAGCAAATTCTTCCGTACAGACCGCGCCACATCGTGCAAATCGGCGCAACGGCGCAATGGCACGGCATCGGCGCATCTGCCGATTTCCGTTACATCAGCAAATACGAGGCTGTTGATTCCCTGCTCGCCACAAACGTCCCTAACGGCAACGCTGTCGTCAATACATACGTCGTGAATGCAGGAGTGCATTACGATTTACACGGAATCGGGCTGGCTGCGACACTTGGCATTGAGGCGCTGAATCTCTTGAATTACTACTACGTTGAAGCGCCGGGCAACCTTGCCCCCCTGCGCAGCGTTGCCATACGCCTGCAAACGGGCTGGTAAAGCAGCCTGCTCCTAAATCTTACTCGAGTGGAAACTTTCTATGAAACATTAATGTTATCCCCATTACAAAGCGAAAGAGGGGTTAAAGTATATAAAAATGTGAACAGAAAATTTGAACAGGCGGAGGATAATGGTAACAGGCTTTAGGCAGAACCATAAACAGGGGAGCATCTCTTGTTATCATAATCAACAGAAGCATGGGAATACCAACTATTAATGTAACAGGGGCAGATAATCCAAAAAAAGCCCTTTCACATGGTAAAGTGAAAGGGCTTTTTCTTTTTAAATTAGGTTTGAAACAGATGGACATACTTACTTCACCACAAACATTTCGCGTGTCCATCGCCCGCCCGGTGTTTGCAACACGTAGTAATATACGCCCGCGTGTAACTCTCCCGCCGTAAATGTTATATCACCGTTCGGGGAAAGCTGGTTCGTTAAGTCTGCAACTCGCTCTCCAAGTATGTTATACACGTTGAGTTGCGCGCCTCCTGCGTCGTTATTGGTTAGCGTAACGTGTATCGTCGTCGTGCCCGCAAACGGGTTGGGGTAGTTCTGCGATATCGTCGTCGCGCTATCTACATACACAACCCCGTGAATGTCGCATACCGGCAGTATCGTTACCGGGACCGAACATCCGCCCGCAATTATCGAATCCGCTTGCGGATAAAAATACACGCTGTCGGTGCTGATAATTGCCACCGTCGTATCGTTCGCCGTGAACATCGGCAGGAATTCCGCCGTGCACAGCATCCCCGCCGCCAACGGGAACGAACACCCTTGCAACAACACTCGAACCTTGCCAAGCGAGTCAACACGTTCCGTTACGGCGCATAAAGATGAGGTTATCCCCACCAATTCGATCGCAGACCTGTCCCATTGCAGCACAAACGAAACTGTATCTACGGGATCGAAAATCGAATTCATCAGCACTATCGCCGCAAACACCGGTTTGTTCGGCGTCGTTACTGCGGGCTGCGGGGTGATGCAGACATATACCTCGCCCGATCCGTTGGATGGGATCGCCGCCGTACCCTGTAATATGACGTCCGCCGTATAAGCGCACGGCACACTCGACGCGATAAAAAGCGTATCCTGATAATGACCCAATTGTTGCGGGTGAAATGAATGGTCACGGTAATGGAATCACCCGGCGCAATCGTTACGGATATTTCATCCAATGAGAACGGCGCATTCACCTGCATGTTCACCGTCTCCGCCGTCGTCCCGATATTACGAATCTCCAGCACGGAATCTTTCAACGAATTCAAAGCGACTGCGCCGAAATTTATCGTTTGGTTGTTGATCGTTATCCCCACCGCCGCCTTTGCGCCGGTTAATGGAATAACGAACGGTGAATTGGTTGCATTACTGCTATAGACGAGCATGGTTGCAGTGGAAATGCCCGTATGCTGAGGAACGAAGCGCAAGTACACCGGAGTACCCGGCAACCCCGGATTTACAGTTAAGGGAAAACTATTCCCCGCCGGTTGAAACGCATTTGCATCAGCACCGGTAATGACGACGCTGTCTATCGTTAGAGATGATGCGCCCACTGCTTGTATATACACGCTCGTATCCTCCGACGACTGGCAGGTGAGCGTGCCGGCATTCAAAGAGTCCGCCGCTATCTGTGACTCGTTGCTTGCAGGCGTAGTGCCTCTCGCTATAACGCACGATAAATCATAGCACGGCGACGGTGAAGAAATCACGAAACAAATCGTTGCTGTATTTGTATCGAAACGCATGGATGAATAATGCACCCCAATGACGGCGGAATCGCCCGCACCCAGAGTGACAAAACTTTTACTCGCATAAAACGGGGGCGAAACGAAAATTTGTATCGTCTCCGTTGTGGTGCCGGTATTATATACAGTGAGCATCGAATCTTTCGTCCCGTTTATCGCAACCGTGCCGAAATTAATCTCGGAATTATTTGTCGTGAAACTCAAATTTTCCTTTGTGCCAGTAAATTGTATCATCCACGGGTTATGCCCCGCCGCCGAATCATTGCTGATGAGACTGAGTGTTGAGGAGTAATTGCCCGCTGTATTCGGACCAAATTGCACAACGAATGCGCTCGAGTCACCGGGGGCGATGGTTACCGGCAACGCGACTGGCGCTATAAGTAAAAAATTGTTTGAATCGCTGAGAGTCGCCGAGGAAATGACAAGCGGCAGATGCCCTGAATTATGAACATAGACTGTGTCGCTCTCAAAAGGCGAACAAAGGAGTGTTGAGAGATTTTGTGTTTGCAGGGAAGCAATTATCGAAACTGGCGGACCGAGTTTCTCGATCCAAAACTCTTCACTGCCGTGGGAGCCTGTTGCGAGAGAATCGAATGAATCCGCTTGTCCCATTCCTGCCAGAATGAACCAACCATCGCTCGTTTGTTGGATACTATATGCATACCCGTTATAATTCGTATCTACCAGTTGTTCTTGCCACTGGGCATTACCCATAGCGTCAATTTTCACGAGAGAAGAGTTTGAACCATATACATAACCACCATCGGTGGTTTGTAACAAATAGCTTGCTCCATTATTTTCATCGCCTCTCTGCCACTGAATCGTACCCGCCGCATCAAGTTTAATAATCCAGGCACCGCCATTGGGATTAGTCGTTACATCCCCATCATTTGAGGTTGATGTTCCGCTTACAATGTAACCGCCGTCCGTTGTCTGCCGAATACAATTTGCCATATCACCACCGCTTCCGCCATAACATTTTTCCCATTGAATATTCCCGCTTCCATCCGTTTTAACGATCCAGTAATCATATGAAGTTCCATTTTCCGTTATATGATTGCCTGTTACGTCGCCGTCATTTGAGCCTGTTGCTCCCGCAAGAATATATCCGCCATCATTAGTCTGTTCAACATCGTAAGCATCATCCTCATTTCTCCCTCCATAACTCTTTTCCCATTGGAGATTTCCACCGTTATCAAGTTTCATAACCCAATAATCGGCATTACCATGATTCATCGAAACATCCCCATCGGCGGAATTATGTTACTCCGGCTACGATATAGCCTCCATCGTTTGTTTGACGAATTGTCGAGGGAAAATCATTACTGCTTCCGCCAAATGAATTTTCCCATTGGATATTTCCTGCTGCATCGGTTTTTACAATCCAATAATCAGTGGTTGCTGTTGTACCGTGATGCCCCGTAACCTCGCCATCGGCAGAATTAGATGCGCCGGAAATAATATACCCACCGTCATTTGTCTGTAGAACATAATTACCTGTTTCACCTTCATTAGATGCATTATCATTCCACATGCCTCCAAAGCATTTTTCCCATTGAAGATTTCCCAAATGATCAATCTTTATAACCCAATAATCAAACTCGCCGTGGTTGCCAGTAACTTCACCGTTTGTCGAATTTGAATATCCTGTTGCAATGTAACCGCCGTCAACCGTCTGATGAATACTTGAAGCGACGTCCTCACCATTTCCGCCATAGAATTTTTCCCATTGCACCGAAGGCGCGGGCTGCTGCGCGTGAGTAAGCATGGGGAATAAGAAGATAACGAACGCGCACACGGCTACTGTGCGGGCAAGTATAATGAAAGTGTGTTTCATCAGGCAGCTTTCAAATATTGAAAAGCAACACCACATACACCCTCACGGCAGATTTCGTTTCTGCAAAGTGGATGCACTGGAGATTATGTTCATAATTTACAAAAATCTCAAGGGGAAAACAAGTTAGGCGAATGCCAGGTAGTGTATCAGTTTGAAATATCGGGGAATGTATCATTACTAATAGATTGTCATTCAGAGGGAGCGAAGCGACCGAAGAATCCATGCCGCCTACTTGTTTAATCATAATGGATTCATCGCTGCGCTCTGAATGACATCTTTGATGGTTACAGCATTTCTTGTAACTGAAACACTACCGAATGCCAAAATACCGGAATTTCAAGCGCAGCGCTTCGTATATTCGCCTCAATATAATGGTTTCATTGATCATCGTTTCGGCGGCTGTTTCGTATCTCATCGGCTCGTTCCCAACGGCGTACCTGCTTGTGAAAAAATTTTACCGTTTCGATATCCGCAGCGCAGGCTCTGGGAACGTGGGCGGGCGGAACAGCTACGAAACGACTGGCGATAAGCGAATCGGTATAGTTGTCGTTATCATTGACGCCCTGAAAGGAGCGACGGCATACCTCGCGGCAGTATTGTGCTTCGGCGGTTCATTTGCCGTGATTACAGTGAGCATACTCGCGGTTGTTATTGGGCACAACTATTCCGTGTGGATTGGATTCCGGGGCGGGCGCGGGTTAGCAACGGCGTGCGGAGCAATGTCCCCCTCATTTCCGGTTGTCGTTGTGCTGTGGGGCGCAATGTATATGCTTGCATCGCGCATTACCAAGGACGTGATTGCCGCCAATAAAGCCGCCTGCGTACTAAGCGCGTGTCTCGCGTGGGTTCTTCCGCAAACGTGGCTGTATTTTGGGGCGCACCCTACGGATGGAACAATAATCGGGGTGCGGGTATTTATAACTGCTATATTGGGGCTGCTTTTCGTTTCTCATTTGCGAAAAGCGCCTGCAAAAACGAATGCAGGAGAGTGAATAATTCCTAATTCACCTCGTTCACAAGGCGCGCATTTGTTTTCCATTGATTTGTCCCCATAGTTCCCCGTACATTTGCAAATTATACGCCTCCATTTAATCGCAATACAAGGAATTTACCAGCGGTGAAATACGCAACCGGCGACGATAAACGCGCCCAAGAACAATTGAAATCGAGCGGCGAAATCCCCGCGCACGTTGCCATCATCATGGATGGGAACGGCAGATGGGCGAAGTCCCGGTCGTTGCCGCGCATCGCTGGGCATAAAGCGGGGGTGGACTCCGTCCGCGATATCGTCGAATCCTGTGGGCAGTTGGGCGTGCGTTACTTGACGCTCTACGCCTTTTCGACGGAAAATTGGAAGCGTCCCACCGATGAAGTATCGGTGCTGATGCGCCTCTTGCTCAAATACTTGAAGGACGAAGTTGAAGAACTGAATGAGAACAACGTCCGATTGGAGGCGATAGGGCAATTGAACGCGCTCCCCAAGCGCGTGCAAAAGCAGCTGTTCAACTCCATTGAATCGTTGCATAAAAATACAGGTCTTTTGCTGAACCTTGCGTTAAGTTATTCGGGAAGGTCCGATCTCGCGCGGGCGGTTCAGATGCTCGCCATGGATATCCGCCGCGGGAAACTGTCTCCTGAGGACGTGGATGAATCGGTTATTCGCTCGTTCCTCTCTACGGCGGCGATGCCCGACCCCGACCTGCTGATCCGCACAAGCGGTGAAAAGCGCGTTAGTAATTTTCTTCTGTGGGAAACCGCCTATTCTGAAATTGTCTTTGTTGATGAATATTGGCCCGCTTTCCGCCGCGAAAATTTGTACGGCGCAATACGCGAATATCAGCAGCGCGAACGCCGGTTCGGCAGAACAAGCGAACAGACAAAAGATACCCGTCCCTCTTATATCCAGCGAATGTTGAATGCGCTTGTGGGCTAAGGCTCTGGTGATTGCGTTGCTGGGGAACGTCTCTTGTTTCGCGCAATCGCCCGAAAAACAACCCGTGTATAAGATTACCGGAATCTCCATCGAGGGCACGCGATTCGCAGACAAAATTTCGATTATATCCACATCAGGATTATATATTGGCGAAACAATTGCGAAATCCGATGAAAAAATTTCCAGCGCCATCCGCCGTTTGAGTGAACGCGGCCTGTTCTCCTCGGTGGACATCATCGCTACCGCAGTGGAAGGTTCCAACGTTACGCTGGTCATTCGCGTCAAAGATTACCCTCGGTTAGAGCAGTATAAAATAACCGGCAACGACAATGAAAGCGAAAGCGACCTGAAGAAAAAGATTATCCTTGAAAAAGGGGACGTTGTTACCGGAGCAGCTATTTTTAACGCGCAACGAGGAATCGAAGATATTTATATAGCCGACGGTTATCTGCGCGTATCCGTCAATACCCGCGTTATCACCTCCGACTCCGCCAAAAACACCGTCAACGTCTTTTTCGACGTCACCGAAGGGCCGGAAGTCAAAATCGGGAAAATATCATTTACGGGAAACACCGCTTTCACGGAAGACAAATTAAAAGATCAGTTCGACGACACGAAAGAAAAATCCTGGTGGCAAATATGGCGCAGTTCGAAGTTCGATAAGAAAAAATACGCGGACGATAAGAAAAAACTGCTTGATTTTTACCATACGCAAGGATATTTAGACGCGCGCATCGTCCGCGATACCATCACCTATTCCGCCGATACGGCACGACTGAATCTCCTGGTTACGGTCTCCGAAGGAAGCAAATTTTACATCCGTAACATTGAATTTACCGGTAACACGGCTTACCAAGACACCGTCCTCCGTAATCTTTTAAAATTCAAAAAAGGTGACGTGTATAACACCGACAAATTCGAGAAAAATCTTAACGGCAACGAGGACGGAACCGACGTTAAATCACTCTATCTCGATAACGGATATTTGACGACGCAAATCAATAAAACGGAGACGCGCGTACTCCCGGACTCAGTGGATATCGCCGTCCGCGTCGTTGAACACAACCAGTTCCATATCCATGACGTGCGCATCGCCGGGAATACCAAAACATACGATAAAGTCATCCGCCGGGAGTTATACACCCTCCCCGGTGCAACATTTTCAAAAGCGGCCGTCATGCGCAGTCTCCGGCAGCTTTCGGTGCTCAATTATTTCGACCCGGAAAAACTCAAACCCGATACGCAGCCTGCCGACGCCTCCAGCGTGGACCTCATCTATCACGTTGAGGAAAAATCGAGCGATACATTCAATGCCTCCGCCGGATACAGCGGTTCGTTCGGCGTTACATTCTCGCTCGGCTTATCTTTCAATGATTTTTCCATCGGCAGTTTCTTGAGCGATCCATTCCGATACGGCGCGGGGCAATCATTGAACCTGACGTGGCAACGCGGGAACGCCAACACATTAAACACATTTTCGATAGGATTTACTGAGCCGTGGTTGTGGGATTCTCCCACATCCGTGGGTTTCACCCTGTTCGATACACGAGAAATATATTCCACGTTCTCCACGCTGATGTACGGAATGTCCACCTCCATCGGTCGTCGGTTCCGGTTTCCCGACGATTACACGCGCGGTGATTGGACAATTCAGCTTCAACAAAACAACATCACCGAAGGCGGCGGACTTTACCGCGTAGGGTTGACGAACGAATTGACGCTTTCCCAGCAACTTTCACGCTCAAGCATTGATAACCCGACGTTCCCCACCACCGGCTCTCGCATCCGGTGGCTTCTTCAGGTCGCGGTGCCATTCGATACGAATTGGGTGGCATTCCACAAGAATACATTTACATTCGAGTTTTTCACACCGATGGCAACGATTGGCGGACAAAGCAAACTCGTACTGTACACTATCGCCGATTATGGATACATGAAGGGATTTACAAACAACAGCGTCATCCAGCCGTTGAATTACTTCTTTATGGGCGGCAACGGACTGACCGGCATCCCGACAGTTCCCTTGCGCGGATACACCGATCAGGCGGTCGGTCCAACCAACTCTTCCGGCACAACTACCGGCGGCTTGATCTATGAAAAATACGGCATGGAATTACGATTCGCCGTTTCTATGGATCCTGTGCCCATTTATGTTCTTGGATTCGCCGAAGCCGGTAACGTATGGACGGATATTAGGGGCGTGGATCCGTTCGGGTTAAAACGGGCAATGGGCGTCGGCGCACGCCTGCTCATCAACCCAATCGGTTTGCTCGGGTTCGATGAAGGCTACGGATTTGACCCCGTTGGTAATTCCACCACCCCAAGCGGCTGGAATTTTGCATTCCAATTTGGCAAAGGTTTCTAATACCTGAATTTCCTGTTCAAGACCCTCCGCATCATCATTTTTTCAACGCCTGCAAATTGTTAAATTTGTGAACTTATTTGGCGTCTATGCGTTAAAATCGGTTTATACACATTCATTTCTCCCGAAAGATCAACGTGAAAATTTCCATTATCGCTCTTTGCATTGCCCTCGGCGCGTGCGCGGCGTATGCACAGCAACAAAAAATAGCTTATATTCAAAGCGACGTCCTTCTGAAGCAAATCCCGGAAGTTCAGCAAGCGGATTCGCTTTTGCGGATGCTTTCCGCTAAGTATCAGGACACGTTGAATATAATGCAGCAAAAATTTCAAGATATCAGCAAGCAGCTGGACGCGGCAACAAACCCGGATCAACGCCAAAAACTCCACACCCAGTTAGATCAACTCCAGCAGCAAGGCAACGCCTATAACAATGCAAAATTTGGCAATCAGGGCGAGATTGCCCAAAAACAGGTTGAATTGCTGACACCCGTCCGCAAAAAAATCAACGCGGCAATTGAACAGCTCTCGAAAGATCAACACATTGATTTCGTATTTGACAAATCCAGCGGTGTTGGCATGCTCTACGGGGCAGACCAGTGGGATGTCTCGTATCAGGTGCTTGATATCGTGAAGCACGGCGGCAAGTAAGCGACGATTTTTTCCAAATTCCCCGTGCAGCGTATATGGGCGTTCGCCCGAACGCCACGGATTCCAATTAACGCGACATTCTATTTATTTCATTACGTTCACATGAAACTCCCAGTTAAATTCATCCTTATTCTCTCGTGCTTCTGTGCAATGGGAATTGCGGCTCAGGCGCAAAAAATTGCATACGTCCAAAGCGACGTTATCCTGAAACAACTTCCCGAAGCAATTCAGGCAGATACTATCCTGAAACAACTCGGGACACAATGGCAGGATACGCTTTTGAATTTCCAGAAACAAATCCAAGAAAAGTCAAAACAATTAGACGGTCCTATTAACGACGATGCAAAGCAAAAACTCCGGGCAGATATTGACCAGCTACAGCAACAAGGAGTAGCTTACCAATCAGACAAATTCGGGCAAACTGGAGCGTATGCGCAAAAACAGGAAGAATTGCTTGCCCCTATTCGCGATAAAGTAAAAAAAGCAATTCAGGATGTTGCATCCGCCGACAGTATTGATATCGTCTTCGATCGTGCAAGCCAAGTGCAGGATATCCTCTATGCCAGCGACAAATTGGACATCACATTCCAAGTGCTGGACCGCATCAAGCGGGGAAAATAAAGGTCTTGAACGGCGCGGTGGATTCCGCGCAGATTGTGATGTTTTGGAACATTGAATCCAGTCACAATCGCAACCCAAATGAAAAAATTTGTCCCGCAAGGGTATCTGCTCATTGGATTTTTGGCGGCGCTTCTCTTTTTGGGGTTTTCGCCTAATATCCTCACGGAAAATACGCGCGTCGGGTACATTGAGTCGGAAGAAATTGAAAAGAAATATCCCGATTACGTTCAGGCGCAACAACGTATAGACGCTGCCTCGAATTCGTGGAAGAAGGAATATGAGACGATGCAGTCCGCGTTGCGCGTTAAATCGGATTCGCTTGAAAAGTACCGGTTGATTTGGAGCGCACCTGAAAAGCAGGCAACCGAACAAAGTATCAATGAACTGAAAATCAAAATCCAAGCGTATTGGACGTCGAAGTTCGGACCGGGGAACAGCGAATACGCTCAACTAAATCAGGATGTGATGAAGCCGATCATTGAAAAGATTTTTGCCGCGGTTAAGGACGTTGCCAAAGAGCAAAAATATGATTATGTTTTTGACAAGAGCGGTGAGATACTCCTTCTTTATGCAAATCCTGACCACGATCTAACTTACGACGTGAAGGATAAGCTCGGCATCAAGGACACGTCAAAAACAGCCCTGCCGCAACATCAATTGCCGGGACATCAGTTACCCGGTTCGCAAAATGGCACTCCGCAGGGCGGTCAACAGAATCAAAATGGCGGAACACCTCCGACGCCCAATGGTGGAACGCCCCCAACGCCCAATGGTGGCAATCCTCTCCCTCATTGAGCAGCTTGTAGAATGGCAGTAACGACAACAGTTCAGGAACTCGCGGATATTCTCGGCGCAACAATTGAAGGAATTGCAGAGGGGAATATTACTGGAATCGGCGCAATTGAATCAGCCGGCGCCGGAATGGTCACGTTTTGCGCATCGTCGGCGTATCAAAAATTTCTCGCAACAACACGTGCGTCATGCGTCATCGTCGCAGCGGATGCCAACGTGTCTCGAAAAGACATTTGTGTGCTTCGCGTGAAAGACCCCTTTGCGGCTTTTACTGCAGTGCAAAAATATTTTGCCGGCAAGCTTCCATCGCAGATTCCACCGGGTATCCATCCAACGGCGTTGATTCCTTCGTCTTCCCACATTGGAAAGAACCCCGCAATCGGACCGTACGTCACAATCGGGGAACGTGTGCGCATAGGCGAGAATGCTGTGATTTATCCGCACGTCTCCATTGGAGACGACGTAGTCATAGGAGCCGATTGCCTCATATATCCTCGCGTTACTGTCTATAATGGCAGTAATATTGGTGAACGCATTATCATCCATGCAGGCGCAGTCATCGGGTCGGATGGATTCGGGTTTGCACCAAAAGATGGCGCCTATGAAAAAATTCCACAGACGGGAATCGTGGTTATCGGCAACGATGTTGAAATAGGCGCGAATAGCACGATTGACCGCGCGACGCTCGGTGAAACACGCATCGGGAACGGCTGTAAGATTGACAATCTCGTCCAGATTGCGCATAACGTCGTTATCGGCGAACATACGATTATCTGCGCACAGGTTGGCATAGCGGGCAGCACGAAAATCGGTTCGCACGTAACTCTTGCAGGTCAGGCGGGAATTGCTGATCACGTGGAGCTTGGCGACAACGTCGTGATAACGGCGCAATCAGGCGTCAGTAAATCGCTTGCCGAACCCGGAATGTATCGCGGTTCGCCGGCACAGCCGCTCCATGCTGCGCTGAAAATTGAAGTCATGAACAGGCAGTTACCGGAGGTTATAGCCGGAATACGGAAAGAATTGAATGACCGCAAATCGTAGCGAATGTGGTTTTAGCAACATGCACGTGCAATAACGCGTTCCAAACTTTTTAGCCTGTGTGCCCAATAATATATATATTGCACCGTAAAGAAAAATTCCCATTCCCTACAATAACTTTCCCTTGCACGCGTCTATCGAATAATGACAAAGAACCAGCAAACAATTCGCGAACGAGTTTCGTTTTCAGGAACCGGATTGCATACCGGAGCGAACACGACAATTACGTTTTGCCCAGCGCCTGAAAATTATGGGCTGCGATTCGTCCGCACCGACGTTGCGGAAAGCCCGGAGATTCCCGCCCTTGTCGAACACGTTGTGGATATTACACGCGGCACCGTGCTGGAATCCAGCGGAGTGCGCGTTCATACGGTTGAACACGTTCTTGCCGCGCTAGCCGGTACGTTGATTGATAATTGCAGAATCGAGCTGGACGGCGTCGAACCTCCCGTTGGCGACGGCAGCGCCAAGCCCTATACCGATATTTTGCTTCAGTCGGGATTGCAGGAGCAAGACGCTCCGCGCAATTATCTTGCTATTGACCGCACCATTCATTTTCAAGATGAACGTCACGGCGTTGATATCGTCGCCCTGCCGTTGGAAAACGATTTCCGGGTTACCGTGATGATTGATTACCACAACCCGGCTCTGGGAACGCAGCATACGGGAATGTTCAATCTCGAAAAGGAATTTATCACCGAATATTCAACCGCCCGGACATTTTGTTTCTTAAGCGAGCTTGAAATGCTAATTGAGCAGGGGCTTATCAAGGGCGGCGGTTTGGACAATGCTATCGTCATAGTGGATGAGGATATCGCCGCGGCGGAATTACAACGGCGCGTAAGCAAAATCGGAATCCAAGATTCCGTCATGCTCGGTGAAAACGGCATTTTAAATAACCGCACGCTACGATTCAAAAACGAACCTGCGCGTCATAAATTGTTAGACCTTCTCGGCGACATGGCGCTTATCGGCGTGCCGCTGCACGCACAGATTCTCGCCGCCCGCCCCGGTCATAAAAGCAACGTCGAATTTGCCCGGATGGTGCGCAAGCTGTACAAGCAAAAGCAGCTTTCAAAAAAATATGAATCAACGGGCGCCGCAGGAACCATATTTGATTGCAACGCCATTTTGAAAATTATGCCGCACCGGTATCCGTTTCTTCTCGTGGACCGCATCGTGGAATACGACGCGGAAGTGGGAAAAATCGTCGGCATCAAAAACATTACCATGAACGAGCCGCAATTTATGGGGCATTTTCCCGGTCGCCCCATCATGCCCGGCGTTCTTATCGTCGAGGCAATGGCGCAAACAGGCGGCATGTTGATGCTCAATAGAATGCAGAATCCCGAAAAGCAGTTGGTATTTTTTCTCGGAATCAACAACGCCAAGTTCCGAAAGCCTGTCGTTCCCGGCGACCAATTGGTGATGGAAGTTTCGCTGACAAGTTTGCGTAAAACAATGTTCACGCTCGCCGCAAAGGCGTTTGTTGGCGGTACGATTGTCGCGGAGGCTGAATTGATGGCGGCGATCATGGACAAAAATCCTGACTGATACCGAAATCCGAAACAGCATGGGAAAAAAACCACAATTCATCGGCGATTGTCAAAAGGAGCGTTTGTAAAACATGGCTTTAGACATACATTCTTCTGCAATCGTACATCCCGAAGCACAGATCGGTGCAAACGCGGTTATCGGTCCTTATACAATAATCGAACGCGGCGTTGTCATCGGTGAAAATACGCGAATCGGCTCGAATGTGCTCATCGCCGCCGGCGCGCATATCAAGAACGATTGCATTATCTCACACGGCGCAGTAATCGGCACACAGCCGCAGGATTTGAAATTCAAGGGTGAGCATACAATCATTGAAATTGGCGAGAGAACGGTAATTCGGGAATATTGCATGTTGAACCGCGGGACGGCGGCAACAGGCGCAACACGCGTCGGCGCCGATTGTTTCTTAATGGCATATTCCCATGTAGCGCACGATTGCCAAATAGGCAATCACGTCATCATCGCAAACGGCGTCCAAATGGGCGGGCACACACATATCGGCGATTGGGCGATACTCGGAGGTCTTGTCGGCATTCATCAATTCAGCCGTATCGGTGCGCATACAATGGTCGGCGCGGCGTCGTACATCACAAAAGATATACCTCCTTATGCGCTTGTCGGCGGCATTCCGCCGCGATGCGCGGGGATTAACGTCGTCGGATTGCGCCGGCGCGGTTTTTCAAGCGAGGCAATAGATGCAATCCAACGATTTTATAAAATTCTTTTTAATACCGGGTTAAATGTCGCCGACGGCATAATAAAAGCCGAAAGTGATCTTCCTCCACTGCATGAAATCCGGCATATTATCGAATTTATCCGTTCAAGCGAGAGGGGAATACTTCGGGGGCGGTAAGATTGAATCTGGGAAACGAGTATTTTTCTTTTAAAAAAAGAATTATTAGTTTGCAATATTATTGCATCATGCTCATATGGTATCACGATGCACCCCACTCTAAATTATTTAATATTGCAACGATGAACTGGAAACTTATTTTTCTTCTTTCGCTCTTTGGTATTGCGATGGCGTTCGCACGTATGTTCAACCTATTCGGTGGCAACGCGGAAAACATCATCTGGTTTGCCATTTTGATTTTCAACGCCATCGTTCTGGCAAAGAGCACGACGCAGAAACTCTTTCTGCACGGTTTCTTGATTTGCATCATAAATGGAATATGGGGCTCGGCAATCCATTTGGCGTTGTTTGATACATTTGTCGCGAACAATCCCGATATGGTTGCAAAATTCAAAGACCTGCCCATAAATCAATACGTTTTGGCATGTATTATGGGACCCGTTATCGGCATCATTTCCGGCGCCGTTGAAGGCGTGCTTACCGTTATCGCCGGAAAATTCATCAAGCCGTCGGTCGCAACGACATGACGAAAGAGGAAACACTCTTTCATTCGATCGCCCGCGGAATGCCGGATGTAACGGTAGGCAAAACGTTCGGGGCATTATGCATCAAAACGCCCGCGGGAAAATCCGGCGTCGTGCTGTGGAAAAACGACCTCATCGTTAAGTTAGAGGGCGAAATGAAACAGATGGCGCTCGCCTTGCACGGAGCGCAATTGTTCGACCCAATGGGCGGCAGACCAATGAAAGAATGGGTGCAAATCCCCGCGGCACACTCCGACAAATGGAAACTCTTCTCTACGGAAGCGATGGAGTATGTGCGAAACATTCGAGTGATGAAGATTCCCAAAAAGACAAAAACACGCAATGATGTGGAATAAACATTTCTTAATATCTCAGGATTTTACTCATAACCCATTATCATCGGCATCGAGCACAATAATAAATTGGATACGTGTTTTTAATTGTTCTATTTTGTTCACTATGGATTCTTGAACATTTACTCAAATATCTAAATCTTGGGACAATCTATATCGATATAGAACTAAACAACAATACAATTGTTAACTTTTTATATGTGCGTTTCATTGTTGCGTTATCTCTGATATAATAGTATTTAAACCATTGATAAAATGGGATAAGGGTACGCTAGTGCCCACCCCGAAGAAATTCGTACTATCCTGGACCATCCCATTAATTACCGGATATACACCACCTTGTGGGTCCATATTGCTTTGTGGATTAATGATAAAATTATCACTAACACCATCATAATATTCAGGGTCTATATTAAGAAAAACGATATATTCATTGCCGGCGGCCCAATTTATATCCCCATAATTTTTTGCAAACGTTCCATTATCTGCAATAATTCTACGATGTAACGTATCTATACCGGGTGAATCGCCTATAGGCATGACAAGCGGAGTATATAAATTACACGTGAATTGTAAACATCTATCGCTTGAAGATTGAATGAAATGTTTTTGCGGGTGTTTGAACGAAATATTGTTGTCAAGACATGATGGCCAGTGGTTACCCTTTATTTGTTGCACCATGGTTGCAGTAATGCAATTTAAAGGCTCTTTAATGTTATAATCGCCAAAAAAGCCAATCAACTCGGAATCTCTATTGATATTTGAAATGCTAATTAAAAATATTCCTGAGGCTTTTGCAACTAACGCTTGGGGTTTCTTCAAATGGCTGATATCTATGGCACTTAGGCGATTAAATAATTGAGATTCAGCATATCCGAGGTTGCATTTATATAGGGTATCTATTAAATTGGCATACCATGTATATTGCATATAGAGCGAAGGATTATAATCCTTCATTAGATATATGTATTTTAATAAATACCGTATTGAGTCATAAGAATGAATGCAATTCAATAAAGAATCAATTTGCCATTGTGCTACACTTCGGAAAATGCTATCAGCCGCAACATATCCTATAAGTATGCTGTAAGACATGTCGGTATATAATGGTGGCACTTGTACCAATGATGGCACTGGAAAATAAAAACAATACCTTGTGGATATGCTATCGATATTATGCCTCTGTGCATAACACAATGTAATTGTTGAAAATGATACAAGTAAAAATAATATTGTTTTTTTCATGTATGACAATAATGTAAATAAGGGTTTATCTCGGATATATTTTAGTGTTTATAGTCACGGATAGCCACTTATGAATTGTTAATATATCTTCTGTGCGAACAATTAGGCTCCATTGGTAGTGATTTTTTATTTCAATAGCGCCGAAATCCTTTTATCAAGCATATCAAACGTATCTTTGTCGTACCCGGATTGCGCGAATGCAACCTTTCCATCTTTGTCTATAATGTAAAACGCGTCCTCATTCACGTGGTATAAATCAGTCAAATCTTTTTCTGCCAGAATCGTATAGTATTTCATCCTATTATAATCGCAGAATCTCGTTAGGCGTTGTACTTGTGGTTCCGTTGAATCAAGACTATTGACGCCAATAACCTGCAATGCCGCCTTTTCATATTTTTCATAAATTTTTTCTATTGACGGGATTGCCCGAATACACATCAGGCAATCCTGATGCCAAAAATGGAGCAGAGTGATTTTCCCTTTGAAATTCAGCGTAGCATCGGTCATCAACTGAAACACTGTACCCGCAACTATCGGCGCAACGACGCCGGAATCCAATAACGTGGGTCTTTCCGTATCCGGCTTATATTTTATCATCGTATAATTTTTATGCAACGACGAATTGAATGCGACGTCCTTCAACTTATCGAATGTGTAATGATGAACATGCAACTCGTTGTATTGATATTCACCTTGAAACTTGCAAAGCCATTGCTGAAGAACAGGCATTGAATCTTTTTGTGAGATAAAGAGCCACGAGGTTTCCTGCTTGCGCATTGTACCCGTTCCCTCCCCCGGATAGACAATAACGAATTCATAGCAGGGCGTACCTTCCACGTCTTGCGTACCAATAATATTCATCTGATATCCCGCTTGCGTGGCAAGGTTGTTGGGATGGAAAAAGCTATCCCAAAGCAGTTGAAGCCCTTGATTCCCGTTGTTACGCATAGCCATAGTTGACTGAGGCTCGCACGACGTTATCGTATCGGTATTTTCATTAATCTCGTAAAACGATTTCCCATCGTATAGCCAATCCAGATTGCTATGCGTCAGAGTATCACCGGATGTTTTGATCCGGAATTTCCCTCCCCAGAGGGAATCTTTCTTCTCACGGAATAATTCACCTGTTCCGTTGAGAGTAAGAGTATCGTTGTTTGCATACGTTTTCACCTTCATCGTCGCGGAGTACTCCACGCTCTTATGCCGTTCCAGCGCTGCCGCCGCGCCGAGCAGGATGGAACGCGCGTCGGGACGCAACGCGGTGGTATCGGAAGACTCATAGCTTGCAACCGGCTGCTGTGCATGGCAGGGAAGGGTGAGCGATGATATCATAATCGCAAAGGCAATGAGAATTATCGTTTTGCTTACGAATTCTTTCATGGACTTTTCAGACGATTATGTATAATAAAGGAAAAATTAAAAATCTGTTCACAAGAAGAAATGTGTGCCACTGGAAATCTCATGTTTCTGTTATTCAAAACGGAGTGAATGGCCTAACATTGTATAAACGCCCAATTGAATGGATTCTTCGGTCGCTTCACTCCCTCAGAATGACAAATTCGATAGTATATCAACAACCGGCTAATGAACAGTACTCGCAACATCAGCATTCATCATTTAGAATTTATAATTTGTTTCAATGCGCTTCCGCCCAATCGTTTCCTTCTTTCACGTTCACTTCAATCGGGACTTTCATTTCAAGGGCATTTTCCATTTCTTCCTTCACCATCGCGCTCAGCTCCTTCACCTCGCCTTTCGGCGCATCGAATACAAGCTCATCATGGACTTGCAAGATCATTTTTGCCGTGAATTTATGCTTATGCATTTTGGAATAGACGGCTATCATTGCAAGTTTCATCATGTCCGCAGCCGCGCCCTGCACCGGCATATTGATTGCCTGCCGCTCTTCGCCCGCCCTGATATTGGCGTTCTTATTATTGATATTCGCAAAATACCTGCGCCTTCCGGATACTGTTTCGGTGTAACCGTGTTCATGGGCGAATGCAATCGTATCGTCTATGTATTTTTTCACGCCGGGGAATCGTTCAAAATACGTCGCTATGATTTTTTTCGATTCCGCCTGCGGGATGCCGAGCCGCTGGGATAAACCAAAAGGACCAAGCCCGTACATGATACCGAAGTTGACCATTTTCGATTGTCGGCGCATCTCGCCCGTTACTTCGCTGGGAGGAACTCCAAAAACGGACGCCGCCGTCGTTGTATGAATGTCCTCGCCGTTGTTGAAAGCGTTAATGAGCCCTGCGTCATTGCAAACGTGCGCCATGATGCGCAGTTCAATTTGCGAATAATCGGCGGATATAATGACGTTACCTTTTGCGCGAGGAATGAACGCCTTGCGAATTTCATTCCCCATTTCCGTTCGTATAGGAATATTTTGGAGATTCGGATCAATCGAGGAAAGCCGCCCCGTTGCCGCAACAGTTTGGCTGTACGTAGTGTGGATGAGTCCCGTGCGCGGGTTTATCTGCTTCGGCAATGCGTCAACGTACGTTGATTTTAGTTTTACAGTTTGACGGTACTCCAATATTTTTGCGGGTACAGGATGCAGCGACGCTAGTTCTTCCAATACGGCAACGTCGGTGGAATAACCCGTTTTGGTTTTGCGCCGCGCCGGCAGCTGCAATTTATCGAATAATATTTCTCCCAATTGTTTCGGTGAACTGATATTGAACGTGTATCCCGCCAGATGATAAATTTCTTTTTCAAGATTCGCCGCATTCCGTTCAAGTTCTTTGGAGATGTGACCAAGCAGCGTCGTGTCTATTTTGACGCCGTTGTACTCCAACTCAACGAGCGTGGGGATTAGGGGAAAATCTATTTTCTTGCAAATTGAATCAAGTTTATCGGATTTCAAGACATGTTCAATCGAACGATAGAGTTGAAGTGTAATGTCAGCGTCTTCGGCTGCGTATTCCGCGCATGTGGCAATAGAAACATCGCGCATCGAGATTTGATTTTTGCCTGTACCGATTAGATCGCTGATGGGTACCGGACGATAATTGAGGTACTGAATCGAGAGCGAATCCATATCATGTGCGCTGTCAGGGCGAATAACGAACGCCGCAACCATCGTGTCGAACGTTATCGGTGCGACGTCAACGCCGTAGTTGCGCATCACCAGCGCGTCGTATTTAATGTTCTGGCCTATTTTGGGAATGTTCTTATCCTGAAGCAGCCGCGTAATTTTTTCCACGACGAACGACGTATTGAGATTAGAATATCGGTCATCCTCAGGCTCCGCCTGCTTTTTATTCGGCGATGCATTGGTACGATCTTCATCGAATAATTGCGAGCCTTCGTCGTCCCGTGGTTTACTATCGTCTTCAACGGGTATGTAGTATCCTTTATGAGGCTCGATAGAAAAAGAGAGCCCGACAATTTCCGCCATCATTGCGTTTACGCTTGTCGTTTCCAAATCGAATGAAACATGCCCGGCTTTTTCAAGATGCGCGAGCATCTTGTCCAATCCGGCTTCATCTTGAACGATTGTGTAATGATGTTTCACCGATTTGATTGTTCCAATTTCATCGCGGGGCGAGGCATGATGAACATCCGATGTTTCATGTCCTGTTTTTTCAATGTTGTTCGCCGAATGTTTTGATTTGGTATCGTCAAGCGTAGAGGATGTAAAGTCCAATCCCGTTCCTCCGGAAGTCTCCGCTCCATCCGCCTCATATTTTTTCATATACGATTTAAAATTCAATTCGGAGAAGAGTTTCAGTAAAAGCGGCACGTTGGGGTGTGCTGACTTCAACTGATGAACATTCACGCCAATCGGTGCAGCGGTGTCAATCGTAACGAGTCTTTTGGAAAGCTTTGCCATCTCGCGGGCATCCTCAAATTTTTTCTTGAGCGCCGGCTTGTCTATTTCGTTGAGATGTGCATAAATATTTTCCATCGAACCGTATTTGACGATGAGGGGCAGCGCTGTTTTTTCTCCCACTCCTTTTACTCCGGGTATATTGTCCGATGTATCACCCACAATTCCGAGGAAATCAATAACCTGTTCCGGAGGAACGCCAAATTTTTTCTTCACTGCATTGATATCGAGTATTTCATATTCATTCCCTATGCGCGGCGGGCGGTAGCATTTGATATGCTCGGTTACCAATTGACAATAATCTTTATCCGGCGTCACCATATATGAATCAATATGCTCTTTTTCCGCTTGCACAGCCAGAGTGCCGATAACGTCGTCCGCTTCCCAACCGGGTAATTCAATGAGTTGAATGTTGTATCCTCTCACGATGTCCTTGATGATTTGCAACTGCGGAATCATATCATCCGGAATTGATTGGCGTTGCGCTTTATATTCCGGGAATTCCTTGTGTCGGAATGTCGGCTCTTTTGTATCGAAGCAAACGGCAATGTGGTCGGGTTTCTCGTCCTCTATCACTTTTAGGAGAGCGCTAACAAATCCATATACTGCGCTTACATTTTCACCTTTTGGATTCGTCAATGGGCGGGATATAAATGCAAAATAGGCGCGATACGCCAGCGCCATCCCGTCAAAAAGAAACAGTTTTTCAGCCATTTTACGTAGATTATGGTTAATCAGATGCAAATATACACCGAAATTAAAACCGGTGACACCTGAAAAGGCGGGCAAAACAAAAGGGTCTGAGCAATCCATTCAGCATGAACTATGCTGTGGGAAACTCAGACCCAAAAATGAGAACAACGCTTTTTTTAGACTTCAGTCTTTCACGGCAAGCGCTTTTTGTATTTGCAGAGTTAGGTGATCGCGGTGCGCTTGCGTCATCGAGTCAGCGGATTTTGTTTTTGCGAAGAGCGTTTGAATTTCTTTTAATGAACGAAGCGCAACCGCTTGCGATGGCTCGTCGTAATGCTCAGTATTATCCGGCTTAATAATTTGAACCAATCGTCCGACATAATACTCCTGAAGATTCTGCCGGATTGTTGAGACGCTTGTTTTTGCGTCGTCCTTGAATATTGCGTCATTTAAATCCTGCATAAATTCGCCGAGTGCGTATCCGTTGCCATATAGATGCGAATCGCTGATGCGCTTCATAACATTAGGATGCAATAGTTCAATTAACACCGAACGCTGAATTGCCAGAATCCGGTCGTGTATTTTCGGGTCCTCATTGTTACCGAAATTATTGAAACCGCGTTTTTGTCGTTGCAAATGCGAATATAATTCTGCATCCGCCGAAAAGGCATCCGCTCCGAAAACATGCGTAGCAAGCCCCGCCATGGCGCGCTTTTGGTCGTTATATGCAACAGGCGTATAGGGCGTGGTCGCTCCCGGCTGCCCTGCAAACGCGCGATCGACGTATATACCGCCGATATAGCGCGATACTATACCCGATGCCACTGCGTATTCGCCGGTAAGCACATAGTAAGCGTTCAACAATTCCTGATACGAATGTCCGGCTACAATATACTTACCCTTTATCGTTTTGATAACCGAATCAATCAGATCCATTCGGGAAATTTCATAGGAAATTTCATCGTTCGTCATGTCGCCGACCATAACGTGCGGATCAACGCCGAAGCCGGGTGTGCGCATATCGTCCGCGTCGTTGCCAAACGCAAGCTGCGGATCGGTTGAACGGTCTAAGATTTTTTCCAATCGCTCATGTTCGGCGGTAGCGTCGGGCAACGCCGGCGAGTATGCATATTCGATAGCCCATTTATCATACGGACCCGGCTTCATCGTAAAATACTGCCCTTGCTTTGCACGATCGGGTGCAATATTTATCGCGGGATAATCCATAACCGAACCGACCAATCCGACGTTGTGCGTGAGCGAGGTATCGTTGACCTGCGCAGGAGACCATAAGTTGCTCGATTTCATATTGTGCGATAATCCAAGCGTGTGCCCCATCTCGTGAATCACAAGATAATAAAGCGCTTCCTTCAGCAATTCCTTTTTGTCAATGTCCGAAAATCCCAATGCATCCATTGCCGCTTCGCCAAACAGCGTTGAATTATGCATGTATTCGCCCGCTTCGCACATAAAATTTTGGCTTGCGACGCCGCCGCGGTTGCGGACTGCAGAGAGGAGCGTGTCCCCGTCGGTTATGCCATAAATATCATCGAGTCCGGCTGCCGCAAACAATCTTTGCTGGCGCAACCGGTTCGTCATATAGACATACTCCAACATAATATCTGCGCCAAGAATTTCACCGGTCAATGGATTGACAAAACTCGGTCCTAATCCGCCATAAAACGGCTGCGGCGAAGAAACCCATCGGATAACATTGTACCGGATATCTCCCGCGTCCCACGTTGCGGTATCAGGTTGTATTTTCATAACGATGGCATTCTTAAAACCCGCCTTCTCAAACGCTTCATTCCATGCAAGTCCAGCCTTCATGATTGTCTCCCGGAATTCGATGGGAGTCGTATTCTCAATCCAATACGTTATCGGCTTCACCGGCTCGGAGAGCGCAGAATCGGGGTATTTCTTGACGAGATTCCAACGGTGAATAAAATCGCGGTATGGAGTCGGGTTTGTCGAAGTCATATCATCCGATTCATCGGTGAAAAATCCTATGCGCGGATCATCGGCGCGCGGTTGGAAACTATCCTGCGGCACTTCGATGAGGCTGTGTTGAATTTCGATGCTCACGTAGCGGGCGTCTGTTACATCCCCACCACCCCAATTGGTCGGCTGGGGGTTGTCATAAACATATTTGACGATAACATCGGTATTTTCCGGGTAATTCCTGATAGCGGCGTATTGCGTTTTTTCTTTATCGAGATTACCGAGCTGGAACAACATGCCGGGAGGCAAACCCGGAAACGGCGACGGCTTAATCTGATCGAAATCTTCCGCAAGAAATAGATTATCTGCGGCGATAAGGTATTGGGTATGCGCCGAATCCTCCGCCACAATTTTTTCGCTTGCTAAAAGCGGCAAATTGATGTTCGCACCCGCCGAACGAGAAAGCGCGCTCGCCGAATCATACCAAAACGATGTGTTTTCCGTTTGAAATTCGATGCGGTTGAAATATTTATGAATGGAGAAAACATTATCGGCGCGGTAATCTCCTCGCGTTTGAAACGCTTCCGCCACGCCATTGACCGTATAACTAAAATAGATAAACTCTTTTCCAATTTGGTTCGCTTCAATTTGGATATATGCGGAACCGTTAAGGGTATCTTGATAAATTGGAAAAAGTCCATTGAATTCCCGACAAGATTTTACAGTCTCTTTAATCAAAGGAATTGCCGTTTTCGCCGAATCAGATTTCGACGGGGTATTTGCAATAGCGGTGGAAACGAATGCTACGGCAAAGACAAAGATGATTGATATTGAACGTATATATTTAAAGCTAACCATAACAGAATTTGCCTATTGGCTGAATGTATGCTGAATGAATGAAGAGGAAATTGCGATCTTGCAATTGCAAAAAGGCGTAGAGAACAGCACAGTTACTAACAAAGATGGATAAATCAATTTATAACTATAAATTGATTTATCCATCTCACTTTGAAATGAATGACGGCAACTATTGCGTTAAGCAATATCTTTATTCAAGATTTGTTTATGTAATTAAACGGTTTATGAGAGAGTTAATACGCGTTTATTTTTTCGGCTCAACAGCGTGGCGTGTATGACGAGCATTACGTGAATTGAGCGAATCCCTGCCCATTTGCAAAGCGCCTGCCGCTGCATTTGGAGTCGTATCAACCGCATTTATACCATTATTCAATCCTTGTTCTTCCGGAGTGCCGTACGACGCCGAACTAAATTGCCCTGCAGTCGAAGCGGGGGGAGGAACCATAAGGTAAATAGGCGGATTTGATTCTGCCTGTTGACCGGAATTTTGTTCGTTTGTTTGTATAACACGGTTATCAACTTTGCTGCCTGACTGATTTCCCACCCTTACTGCCTGCGCAGATTGGACGCGGGAAGAATTCATTTTATCAGCCATTGAGGCAGCACCCGCGGTTGGACTATTACGAATAGATTTTTCAACGACTGTATTATGCGAGGTACCGGGGTTGGTGTTATGAGTTTCAACGGACTCTTGCAAACGAGGGGTGGGGCGGAGCTCGGCATGTTCCGGCGCAACATCGGCAAGATTCGGGAGCGCATTCGCCGTGCCAGCGTTATGCGTTACCGCAATTTCCGTTTTACTATTGGTGGTATTCAATACACCGTGGTATTCATATAACGCGAACGCACCAATCACAACGACAGCCGCTACGGCATACGCAGGGCGCATACTTTCACGAACGCGTGCGAATGAGGCATACCACGGCTGCACCGGAGCAATAGGAAGTATTGTCGCCGATTCACCGGTATCCCGCGAATCCGTCATCCGAATGCGCGCGAATAGATCGCGCTCGAATGATTTGGGGGCGGAAACGCGCCGCAATCCCTTTAAATGCGTTATAATTTCCTGGAGGTGTTCCTCCGGCATTTCAGGCACTTCTTCAATATCGTTAAAATTGTAAGTATCGTTCATATTGTATCAAATTAGTAAGAACCATAACAACCGCTTGAATGAACTGAGCGACGTAATTTATTTAAGATAATAACACGTGTACTCTTTACTTCTATTTTCCATACACGTCTTTCAACAACTTTTGGAGCATTAATCTGCCCCGATTGATGCGCGATTTAACTGTCCCGAGCGGCAAGCCGGTCATATCCGAAATGTCCTCATACTCTAAGTCCTGAATATCGCGCATAATAATAACTTCCCTGTATGCTTCTGGTATTTTTTGCAGCGCTTCATGTAAATATTGCTCAATCAGGGCAACGTCCGTTTGCTCTTCAGGATTATACGCGTTATCTGCAACATCCCACGTTTGCTCTTCGCCATTTTCATCGAGTTGGCTGAGAGGCACAAGCCGGGAAGTGCGTTTACGCCGCAATTCGCTTTTCGCCACATTACCGGCAATCGTATAAAGCCACGTCGTAAATTTCGCGATGGGTTTGTACATCATACGATTTTTAAACAGACGTAGAAACGTTTCCTGCGCAATGTCAGCGGCGTCTTCGTAGTTGCCCACGAATCGGAATGCGTAATTCATGATTGCATCCTGATAACGCCGCACAAGGATCGTATAGGCTTTCTCGCTCCCTTCCTGAAAGGCGCGCATCAGATCCTGATCGCTTGAATCACGGTCTATGACAATGTGTATTTTCTTGCCACTTTTCATTTAACGCGCGTTATTGCGAAGTGTTCCTGTTTTAAAGCGAAAAAAATGCGGTAAATCGAAATGCAATATAATGTTTCTATCTTATTTAATTCCAAGGGGATACCACAACAACAAATTCACGTTTCCAATTTTTGCCTCGAATTTGCTCGCAAACTTTGCGAGCCGTACCGCGAATCAGCAATTCTCGCGGGGTCGTCAAATCCAAAGCAAGTAATAATTCGCGAGAATCGCCAAATTCCGCCGCTAAATCATCGAGCAGCCTCTCCAATCTATACGGCGTATCAAACAAGATAATCGTCCGTTTTTCCATCCGCAATGAATGAATTTCACGCCTTCGTTCGTCCGCTTTTGCGGAGGGCATTCCCCGAAATACGAATTGACGAGTATCGAACCCCGATACTGACAAAGCTGTTATAAACGAATTCACACCCGGTACGGGAACAATGGGTATTCTGAAGTCAATCGCCAATCGCACCAAAATGTTCCCGGGGTCGGCAATGACGGGGGTTCCGCAATCGGAAATAAGCGCCGCTGATTTGCCATCCCGCAATGCGTCGAGCAAAGCTTGCGCTTCCTCGTCTTCATTATGTTCGTTCATTGTTGTCAACTCTTTGGTTATTCCCAATTGATGTAACAAACGTCCGCCTTCTTTTCGTTCTTCACAAATGATAAAATCCGCTTCGCGCAGAATCCGAATAGCCCTGAGCGTCATATCCTCTGGATTCCCTATCGGCGTTGATACGATGTACAAGGTTCCCGGCGCCGCCATTATATCCATTACGTTCGTACTTCCACCACGTTACCCGTTTCACCCTTTTCATTTATTTCGTTTTTATCACCCTTCGAAACCCATCGTCGGAGGAGATATGAGAATATAGCCGCCGCCGGTACGGCAACCAACATCCCGAAAAATCCCAACAATTCCGCGGCGACAAAAAATGAAAGAATGACGACAACCGGATGTAACTTTAGTTTTTTTCCGATGATGCGCGGTCCAATCCCATATATTTCCGTCAGATGGAGCACGAGAATAATTGCGATGACGGTAATAATTGCGCTCACTGTCGGGGTTTCGGCAAATAACACGACAGCCAATGAAACGAGCAGCATAGCAAACAATCCGACGAACGGTACGAAATCGAATACGAAAATCATCAATCCCAAAACAAACGCATACGGAATGCCGAATGCAAGAAATAACCCGATTGAAAGCGATGCGATGATAAGCGCAACAATTGCCTGCCCGCGTAAAAACGCGCTGAGTATCCCATCAATATCATGGACGACCCCCTCAAGGTATCCCGACGGATTCACTCTGGCCGCAAAACGGCGAGACGTTACACGTAATGCAGGAAAATCCATCAATAAATAGAACGTTATAATTGGGAGGATTATTGCATTCACAACTTGCCCAAGCATACCCGATGTGCTTGAAACAAAGTTTAACGCGCCGCTCAGTGTCGCTTCCAATATCCCTTGCAAACGCGGCGTGATTTGCTCATCCACAAATGCGCGCACACTTTCGCGCGGCAAATTGACACCGTTGAGCATATTCGCCAATCCACCCCGTTTAATCCATACAGAGGCATTCTTCATCAAACTGGCAAGATTATGTACTAAACCTCCCAATTGTGCAAACAACGGCGGTAGCACGTATATACCGACAATGGCAAATATTCCGAGAATCGTTAAAATAATTATTAACGCCGAAATCCATCGTTTTACATATCGTTCCAATGCCGTAACGAGAGGATCCAGTATAAATGCGACAACGAATGCCAACGCAAACGGCAACAATACGCTGCTTACGTCGTATAGCCCCCAAAGAAGGCACAAGACGATTGCCGCGGCGATTATAGGTTTTACGTACCGGTCGCGGCGAATGGGATATAAGATTCCCAGCACAAGCGCACAAATGATAAACGGACTGATGACCTCGCGGACTGTAAAAACAAGCAGCCCAAAGGCAAGAATTCCTGTAATAAACAGAAGGATTGCGGTGGGCGATAAATTACCGGATGCGCCCACATTGGTCGGTGAGTTTTGTGGGTTTGTATCCTGTGTCTCAGGCATTGTTTGTAATATTCGTTTCTTTCCCCGTGTGTCCGAATCCTCCGCTCCCGCGGGCTGTTTCATTGAGAACTTCAACCGGTTCCCATGCAATACGCTCGTGCGCGGCAACAACGAGCTGGGCGATGCGGTCTCCGCGATGCACGATGAATGGCTCTTTCCCGTGGTTGATGAGAATAATTTTTAATTCACCCCGGTAATCAGAATCAATTGTTCCCGGCGCATTCAAAACGGTAACCCCATATTTAAGCGCAAGACCGCTCCGGGGACGCACTTGTGCCTCGTATCCGTGTGGTATTTCCATTGAAAAGCCGCTCGGAATCAAAGCCGTCGCTCCGGGCATAATTTCTACATCCGTATGCACAGCAGCATGGATATCCATTCCTGCTGCATGGTCGGTTGCATAATGCGGCAAGTGTATATCTTGGTTTCCCGAATCAACACACGCGATGCGGACTGTTAATGTTCTCAAATAAATATTGCAATCGTTAATGATATTAAGCAATGATATTAAGCGCTCGTTGCTTGTAACTTACTGAAATTTGAAGCATCTATCAAGGCATGAAAGGAATTAGTCGCGGGTTGGTTTGGAATCTCATTCCAAACCAACCCGCTGTCCTTCATTGGTAGTTCCAAATGTTCGCCGTAATTTTGTTTTCATGTTGCGCAAATCAGAAATAACCGAGCCCGATAAAAAGGACGTTGACACCGAATACGAGAAAACGCTTCGCCCTGCATCGTTCATCGATTTTGTCGGGCAGGAAAAAATCGTCGAGAACCTGCAAATATTTATTCAAGCCGCACGGAAACGGGGTGAATCGCTCGATCACGCACTCTTGACAGGTCCTCCCGGTCTTGGCAAGACAACGCTCGCGCACATCATCGCGAACGAGATGCATTCGGATATTAAGATAACATCGGGACCCGTACTTGACCGCCCCGGAGACTTGGCGGGATTGCTCACAAATCTTAACGAAGGGGATGTGCTGTTCATTGATGAAATCCATCGTTTAAGCCCGATAATAGAGGAATATCTTTATTCAGCGATGGAAGATTTCCGCTTGGATATCATGATTGACTCGGGTCCCAGCGCTCGCAGCGTACAACTATCGCTGCCAAAATTTACACTTGTCGGCGCAACGACAAGAGCCGGACTGCTGACATCACCGTTGCGTGGACGCTTCGGCATCAATTTTCGATTAGATTATTATTCGCCGGAGCCGGAATTATTTGACATTATTATCCGTTCCGCACAGATTCTCGGCGTACGAGTCGAGCCGGACGGCGTGCGAGAAATTGCGCGCCGCTCCCGCGGCACGCCCCGCATTGCCAACCGTCTTCTACGCCGCACCCGCGATTTCGCAGACGTGAAAGGCAACGGCATAATATCGAAGGACATTGCGGTGATGACCCTTAACGCGTTGGCGGTTGATGAATACGGCTTGGATGAAATGGATAAACGCATTTTGCTTGCCATCTTGGAAAAATTTTCGGGAGGTCCCGTCGGCGTCAACACGCTTGCAATCGCCGTCGGCGAGGAAGCAGGCACGCTTGAGGAAGTCTATGAACCGTTCCTTATTCGTGAAGGATTCCTTCAGCGCACACCACGTGGTCGCGAAGCAACCCCGCTCGCATATAAACATTTCGGTAAAATCATACCGCGCAAAACCGATGGAGGGTTGTTCGAGGTTGAAGTCAAATGAACCCGGCATGAAATTTCGTTTTGAAAATACCGGCGCACATACGGGAGCGTACAATATGGAGTACGATTCCCGCCTCGTGGATGAGGCTCGTGCATCTGGCGATTGCATTGTGCGAGCGTATGCGTGGCAGCCGTATGCCGTCTCGCTGGGATACAATCAGGATGAAACGGCAATTGATGAACGAACTTGCAACGCAGAAGGTATAGACCTTGTCCGCCGCCCAACGGGAGGGCGCGCCGTGCTCCATGCAGAGGAAATTACGTACAGCGTCGTTACACCGCTCGGCTCTCTTACTACTCATCAATGGTACGAGCGCATCCATCGTGCTATTGCACGCGGCTTGGCGGATGTTGGGCTATCTGATGCTGCATTCGTAAAATCTCAGCCGGATTTTGCCGCGATCTATAAACAGGCGTCTTCCGCGTTATGTTTTACGAGCAGCGCCCGCTATGAATTAGAATGGAGCGGGAAAAAATTTGTCGGGAGCGCGCAGCGCGTCATAGGCGGCGTTCTTTTGCAGCATGGCTCTATATTACTCGGCACGTTTCATGAGCGCCTGCCTGAATTCCTTTTCCCGCGCTTGGATAATGCCGAAAAAAAACAATCAAACATCGTTCGCATGAAGGATATTCTCAAGGCGCGTTCAATTTCACTCGGCGAAATCCTGGGAAGAACGATTTTGTTTGATGAATGTGTCGAGCCGCTCCGTAAAGGATTTGAAGAGGAATGGGAGATGGAGTTCACCCCCTGTAGTCCCCCTTATCAAGGGGGACAAATTTTTATTCCGGTAAATGACACTGCATTATAATAAGCATCGGGAAAAACCTAAGCGACAGATCTTGCGCAACAATATGACTCAAGCAGAAGTCATTCTTTGGTCACAACTGCGCGGAAATAATCTTGGCGGGTATAAATTCCGGCGGCAATATAGCATTGATCGATTCGTTCTGGATTTTTACTGCCCGGAATTGAAACTTGTCATTGAAATCGATGGGGAAAGTCATTCGCCCCAAGAGGCTGTTGAACATGATAAAATTCGAGAAAGCCATATAAAACAATTTGGTATAGTATTTTTGCGTTTTACGAATGAAGACGTTCGCAAGGCATTGACAGCTTCATTGAAAAAGATAGTCCAGACGATTCACGAACGAGAGAAAAGTATCTCTCCCTCCATTAAACAATTTGTCCATCAAGATTATGAATAGTTGCGAAAAGCAGACATACTCGTGCATAATATATCCAACTCAATTTGTCCCCCTTACTAAGGGGGACTATAGGGGGTACAAATGAACACAACACTAAAAAAAATCACGACACGCACCGTGCAGGAAATGAAGCAACGCGGGGAGAAGATCGTTTCGCTGACGGCGTACGATTACCTTATGGCGCGGCTGCTCGATCAGTCGGGTGTGGATATTATTCTTGTCGGGGATTCGCTCGGCAATGTGTTTCAGGGGCAGGATACGACGCTGCCCGTGACGCTTGACCAAATGATCTACCACACGCACGCGGTGATGCGCGGTGTGGAGCGTGCGATGGTTGTAACCGATATGCCGTTCATGTCGTACCAGACAAACGCCGATGAAGCGTTCCGTAATGCCGGGCGGATCATGAAGGAAACCGGCGCCGGTGCGGTAAAATTGGAAGGCGGAGAACGCAGCGCCGACGCTATCCATAAAATGACGCAGGCGGGCATTCCCGTGATGGGGCACCTCGGACTGACGCCGCAGAGCATCTATCAATTCGGCGGGTACAAGCCGCGCGGCGCTACGCCTGAGGAAGCCGATCAACTCCTGCGTGATGCAAAAGCGCTCGAGGAGGCAGGCGTATTCGCGTACGTGCTTGAGAAAATTCCCGCAGACCTTGCCGCAAAAGTTACGGCGCAATCAAAGGTTCCGACTATCGGCATTGGCGCGGGCGCGCACTGCGACGGGCAAGTGATCGTTGTTTATGACATGCTCGGCATGATTGAAGACTTCCATCCGCGATTTGTGCGCAAATATGCCAACATCGCAGAGGTCATCCGCACCGCCGCCACGCACTTCTCGGAAGATGTGAAGAAATCGGCGTTCCCGAATGAGAAGGAAAGCTATTGAGGGACAGGCGATGAAAAATGTAGTTTCTTTACATAATTATTATCTATATTAATGAAGGATTACAACCCTTTTTAAGTGCCTAAATTCATGGAAAAAATTCAACTCGCAGAATTAAAAAAAGTAAATCCGCGTGATTGCTGGACTGAAGAAGACCGTGATTTTACACCGTGGCTTTCACAACATCTCGCTTTATTGGGAAGGGAAATCGGCATTGATATAATACTCAGCGATGTTGAAGCGAGCGTCGGTGATTTTAGAGTTGATATTCTGGCAAAAGAAGAGAGCACCGGAAGAAAAATAATTATCGAGAATCAACTGGAATATACTGATCATAATCATCTCGGGCAAATAATCACGTACGCAGCGGGCGTGAAGGCAAAGATAATCATTTGGATCGTCAGTAATGTCCGCGAAGACCATCAACGGGCAATTGAATGGCTAAACGAACTCAACGACGGAACTTCATTCTTCTTGATAAAAATTGAAATTCTGAAAATTGGAGACACAAATTTTGCGCCAAATTTTGACGTTATTGTAAAGCCGAAAAAAGGGGGAATTGCAATAGAGGAACCCGAAAAACGAGAATATCTCGCCTTTTGGACCGGTTTTAATATGTATATCAATAGTAATTATTCAAACACGAACTTTGTAGATATGCCGCGTCCGCGATACTATTTCAATGCATACAATATCCGTTCTGACGCTCAAATCTTTCTCGGCTTAGATCGAGAAAATAATCAACTTTGGTGTAACCTTTTAATTTCTAACAACAAAAATCTATTCAATTATCTAAGAGATCGCCATAAAGAAAGTATAGGAGAATCATTTGACAATGAGAACAATGAGATCGGATGGAAAGATGCTCCGCGTAACCCATATGTCATCATCGCAAAAAATGTCAAGGATATTTTCGATCCGAACGAAGCGCAAGATCATTTTGCGTGGCTATATGAAAAAGCGGAAAAATTCCGCGAAGTTTTTGTTCCATTGTTGAAAGAATTTAGCGATAGCGAGTCATCTCACAATTGATTTCCGCATCAATGCCCAAACCCAACGCCTCAAAACTCATAGACGACTACATTGCCAAAGCACAACCGTTTGCGCAGGAGATATGCACGAAACTCCGCCAAATAATTTTTAAGGCGGAGCCGCAAATTGTAGAGGACTGGAAGTGGGGACCGAACTACTCTTTGAACGGGATGATCTGCGGCTACGGGGCTTTCCGTGAACATGTAACGCTGACGTTCTTCCAAGGGGTACACATGCGCGACCCGAAAAAGATATTCAACTACGGCGACGCCAATAAGCATAACCGGAGCGTGAAATTCACGAATGTAAAAGAGATAAACGAGAAATTGCTGACCGCGTACGTAAAGGAAGCGGTGAAGCTGAACGGGAAAGGTCTGAAAGCGCCGGAGCGCGTTATCGAAGTCCCCGCCGATTTTCAAAAAGCGCTTGCCAAAAATAAAAAGGCGCTGGCGACGTTCGAGAATTTTGCCTTCACCCACAGAAAAGAATACGTGCTGTGGATCACCGGTGCGAAGAAGCAAGAAACCCGCGAACGGCGTATCGCTAAAGCAATTGAAATGATTCAAGACGGCAAAAAATACAGTTGAATCGCCCGCATTCGGTAATGGGTCAGTTTTACTTATATTTTTTATAGTAACGCCTTACACTCTTACACAACGCAACTCATGACAAAAGCAAAATTAAAAACACAGAAGACAGAAGCAAATGTTACGGATTTTTTAGAGAAGATCAAGGACGAAGAACAGCGAACCGACAGCCAAATAATTGTTGCGATGATGCAAAAAGCAACAGGTGATACGCCGAAAATGTGGGGACCGGGAATTATCGGCTTTGGGAATACACTCATCAAATACGAGAACGGACGCGAGCTTGATTGGTTCAAGATCGGATTCTCACCGCGCAAAGCGGCTCTTACTCTTTATGGCGTCAAGAATGCAAATGATGATACAATGCTCAAAAAGCTCGGCAAATATAAAGAGGGTAAAGGATGCCTTTACATTCATAAACTCAGTGATGTTGATACCGCTGTTCTTGAAAAGATGATCGAATGCGCAAGTAAAGCCAGCCGGTAAAATAGACAATGCCGTGTACAAGATTCATCCGTTTCAGGTGAATCGGACATATTTGAACCCGATCGTGCTCGCAATGACATCTTGGATAGTTATAGCATTTCCTGAAACTGACCCACTACCACACATCACCATTCCTTGCCGTTTGCATTAAAAAATAGTAATTTTAAATGATTTTTTTGAACTATGATACTATGGCGGAAACGATAACTCCAACGAAGCCGGTGCAGGGAAAAAACGGCAAAAGCGGAACATACGCAAATAATAAAGACATCCTATTGAAATGGTACCGGATGCTCTCATTGGGTCGCCGTTTAGATTTGAAAGCGGCGAACTACTTGAAGCAATCCAAAGGGTGGTCTTATCATGCGCCGTGCGCCGGGCATGACGGGATTCAATTGGCTCTCGGAATGGCATTCCGACCAAATAAGGACTTTCTCTTTCCCTATTATCGCGACCTTATTACCTGCCTCGCCGCAGGTCTCACCCCCGAAGAAATAATACTTAACGGGCTTTCCCGCGCAACGGACGTAGCCTCCGGCGGACGGCACATGAGCAACCATTTTGCAAAACCCTCCATAGGGATTCAAAATGATTCTTCCTACACGGGGCAGCATTCCCAGCATACGGTCGGCGTCGCGCGAGCAATTAAAAAATATGGGACAAGTGGTATCGCTTTCTATTCCGGCGGGGATTCCGCATGTTCAGAGGGATATTTCTCCGAAGCGGTCAACGGCGCAACGCGTGAACGGCTTCCGGTCGTTTTCGTCATTCAAAACAACCATTACGGGATTTCTGTGCCTGTGGAAGAACAGACGGCTAATACTCGTGTCTCGGATAATTATAGAGGTTATAAATACCTTAAGATTATCAATTGCGACGGCACGGACGTGTTTGATTCAATGTCTGCAATGGATGAGGCGCTTGAATACATCCGCACCGGCGCCGGACCGGCGATGGTTCACGCCGATTGTGTGCGCATCGGCGCGCATTCAAACTCTGACAGGCAGGAATTGTATCGCTCGCCCGAAGAATTGGCGGCGGTGAAAACCCATGACCCCCTGAAAAACTTTACGGATTACCTTATTACAAACCAGTTGTTCACGGAAAGTGAACTATCCGCCGTTGACGAAGAGAATGTAAGTGACATTCAAAAAGCGGCGGAAAAAGCAGAAGCCGCGCCTCTGCCCGATCCTTCAACTGTCCTCCACTACGTTCTACCCGAAGCAAAACTACCGGATGATTCTACGCTGGAAATCCAGCACAACGATGTTGCCATTAACGGTGACGCGGTTACACTTCTTGGCGCAATCAATACAACATTAAAAGAAGAGTTTCGGCGCAACCCCAATACGTTTTTATGGGGTCAAGACGTCGCATCAAAGGATAAAGGGGGCGTCTTCAATGCAACCAAAGGAATGCTTCAGGAGTTTGGGCATGAACGAATATTCAATGCGCCAATTGCCGAAGATCATATAATGGGTACAGCAAACGGCTTTTGCCGCTTGCGCGACGATATTTGGGTCGTCATCGAAGGGGCGGAATTTGCGGATTATCTTTGGCCCGGAATAGAGCAGCTGGTCAATATTTCGCACGAATATTGGAGGACGAACGGACAATACACCCCCAATCTTGTCGTCAGGCTGGCATCGGGCGGATATATACAAGGAGGATTGTATCATTCCCAAAATCTTGAGGGAACGTTTACGACGCTTCCGGGACTGCGGATCGTATGCCCCTCGTTTGCCGAGGATGCGGCGGGAATGCTCCGTTATGCAATGCGTACACGCGGGGTTACGATATTCATCGAACCGAAATTCCTCTATAATTTCTCCGGCGCGAAAACAGCGTTGCCATCACCTAATGTTTGCACGCCATTTGGCAAGGCACGCATTCGGCGTGAAGGAAGCAAATTATCAATCATAACATACGGCAATACTACCCATTGGTCGCTGCAGGCGGCATCGATACTTGCCGAGAAGCACAACATTGACTGCGAAGTCATAGACCTTCGTTCTTTGTACCCTTTAGATATGGCGGCAATCAGCAATTCCGTTCAAAAAACGGGGCGTGTTCTCGTCGTTCACGAGGATAAAGTAACCGGAGGTTTCGGCGGGGAAATTGCCGCGCTTATCGCCGAGCAATGTTTTGAGTATCTTGATGCTCCAATAGGAAGAACGGGATCAATCTTCACCCCCGTTGGGTTTGCAAAACCCTTGGAGGACGCGATTCTGCCAAACCCTCACACAATTGTGGAAGCAGCATTACGTATTGCGCAGTATTGATAACCTAACCCACAAATCACATAAATTTGTATTTTGCCTGTAATTTCATACAATATTTTTTAGTTCATATCGTCTGTTTTCTTGATACGACACCATGCAAAGAGCCGGGGGATTATTTCGCACAGGCACTATTTCCCTGTTCATAATGAAAATCACGATTGCAAATCACATTATTCATTCATTAAACTACCTTCAAATTGAATGGCTGAACCGATAGTACAAGTACAAAACGTCTCAAAAACATATATGCGGGATTCCATGAAGGTTCCCGTGCTTCAAAACCTGACCCTTGACGTTCCCGAAGGGGAGTTTATTGCGTTGATGGGTCCATCGGGGTCAGGGAAAACAACCCTCTTGAATCTTATCGCCGGCATTGACAAGCCGACAAGCGGTTCAATCACCATTGGCGGGACCAATATCGCGACGCTTGGTGAATCGTCGCTTGCAAAATGGCGGGCTCGGCACGTCGGTTTTGTATTCCAATTTTATAATCTTCTTCCTGTTTTAACGGCATTTGAAAACGTTGAGCTTCCCCTTCTGCTTACGCATCTTTCCAAAAAAGAGCGTAAAGAGCACGTGGAAGCGGCGCTTAGCGTCGTGGGGCTTTCGGATAGGATGAAACATTATCCTCGTCAGCTATCCGGCGGACAGGAACAGCGCGTTGCCATTGCACGAGCAATCGTTACGGACCCAACGCTTATCGTTGCCGATGAACCTACAGGCGATCTTGACCGGAAATCTGCTGAAGAAGTACTCGACCTGATGGAACAGCTCAACAAGGAATTTAAAAAAACCATCATCATGGTTACCCACGATCCCAATGCTGCAACGCGTGCCCATTCAGAACGGCATTTAGACAAAGGCGAACTCCAATAATCAAATTCATTAGGAGGCAGCAATGAAACTTTTAAAACTCATCGTGCGGAACATATTCCGGCACAAATTGCGCGCAAGTCTTACGATTCTCGGCGTCGCCGTTGCGGTGATGGCGTTTGGGCTGTTGCGCACTGTCGTTACAACGTGGCAATCCGGCTCGAGCAATTCTTCTCCGGACAGGCTTATCGTACGCCAAGCCGTTTCGTTCATTTATTCTTTACCCCTTGCCGATCGCGATCAAATAATGCATGTGCCGGGTGTAAAAGAAGTAACCTACTTAAGTTGGTTCGGCGGCGTCTATATAGACAGCAAACATTTTTTTCCCCGGTTTGCAGCTGACGCGGAAACACTTTTCGATATATATCCGGAGTTCGTCACCCCCCCGGACCAAATTGAGGCATTCAAAAAAGAGCGCGATGCGTGCATAATCGGGCGGAAACTCGCCGCCGAATATCACTTGAAAGTTGGCGACCTGATACAGCTAACCGGTGATATTTTCCCCGGGCAATGGCAATTCGTCATTCGCGGAATATACACGGGAAAAGAGCCGACCACCGAAGAGACAAACATGTATTTCCATTGGGATTACCTCAACGAATCCCTTTTGAAAACATCGCCGAACCGCGCCAACAATGTGGGATGGTACGTCGTCAAAATAAATAATCCATCCGATGTTGCAAGTATTTCGGAAGCCGTTGATGGGTTATATGCGAATTCCGATGCATCCACCAAAACGGAAACCGAAAAAGCGTTCCAGCAAGGATTTGTTTCGATGTCAAGCTCCATTATTTCCGCTCTTCAAATCGTTTCGTACGTTATCATCGGGATTATTTTCCTTGTACTTGCAAATACGATGATTATGACCGCGCGGGAACGTATTCGTGAATATGCAGTGTTGAAAACGCTCGGCTTCAATGCTCAGCACCTTATGGTCATTATCACCGGCGAGTCACTTTCCATCGCGCTCATCGGCGGCGCACTTGGACTCTTATTAACGTACCCGATAACCGCTGGGTTTGCCGCTGCGTTCTCGAATTTCTTTTCTAATCTCGCCATCCAGCCTTCTACCATCATTATTGCCGCTTCTTTCGCCGTGGGAGTGGGATTGCTTGCCGCAGTGTTCCCTGCGATGCGCGCAATGAATACGAAAATTGTTGACGGATTACGCCAAATAGGATAACGATGAAAATACCTTATAGCTATAGCTTTCGGAGTTTGTGGACGCGTAAGCTGACCGCGGTTATGACAATCACGGGTTTGTCGCTTGTCGTGTTCGTGTTTGCTGCGGTGTTGATGCTTGCAAATGGCTTACGCGAAACACTCATCGCAACCGGCTCTGCTGATAATGCGATTCTCCTCCGCAAATCCGCGGAAAGTGAAACACTGAGTTCCATCAGCCGCGACGCCGCCAGTATCATTGAGTCTCAACCTGAAGTCGCGCTTGGCTCTGATGGCAAACCGCTTGTGACAAAAGACTGCATGACCATTATCAATATGAGCAAAAAAGGCTCTGGCGACATGGGCAATGTTACAATCAGGGGCATTTCACCGGCAGGGCTTACTCTTCGACCGCAAATTAAATTAACCGAGGGACGCATGTTTACGTTCGGCTCTTCTGAAATGATTGCCGGCAAAGAAATATCGTCGCTATTCGACGGAGCCGGAATCGGCCAACAAGTGAAGTTTGCAGGGAGAATGTGGACAATCGTCGGAATCTTCGATGCGGGAAAAAGTGGTTTTGCGTCCGAACTTATTGGTGACGGTGAGCAACTGATGCAAGCATTCAATAGACAGGCTTTTTCGGCAATGGTGTTTCGTTTGAAATCGCCTGACGGTTTAGCTTCACTCAAAGCAAAAGTCGAATCAGACCCGCGACTCATGGATTTGAAAGTGATGAGCGAAAGAGATTTTTATGCTGCACAGTCCGAGACGCTTGCCAACTTCATCAGCATACTCGGCATGGTCATCACAATTATTTTCAGTTTTGGCGCCATGATTGGGGCGATGATTACAATGTACACTGCCGTCGCGAACCGCACCGTTGAAATTGGCACTCTTCGGGCGCTTGGATTTCAGCGCCGCAGCGTTCTGGGAGCATTTCTGATAGAGTCTATATTTATTTCCCTTCTCAGCGGCGGAATCGGGCTGCTTGTTGCGACAAGCATGCAATTGGTAACTATATCAACAGTCAATTTCACATCATTCACCACAATAGCATTTGGGTTTGCAATCACGCCGAGTATTGCCATTAAAACAATGCTTTTTGCGATTATAATGGGCTTTGTTGGAGGTTTCCTGCCGTCCGTACGTGCCTCTCGCTTAGATATTATAAACGCCCTTCGATCAAGTTAAAAAATGTTTCGGAATTATACCTTTTCATGCTAAACCTTTCTAAGTTTGCTTTGTCTAATAGTATAGAAAGGCAAACAATGACTTACAGAGAATTTCAGAACCGATTTGCAAGCGAAAACGCCGTAATAGCGCATTTCATCAGCATTCGTTACCCTAATGGCGCAACTTGCCGCCATTGCGGAAATGCGAAAATCTACCATAGGGCGGATTTTCCAAAGGTATTTCAGTGTCAGGCGTGTAAAAATCAGTTCTCAATTTTTGAGGGAACTATTTTTGAAAAATCACGCACGGATTTGCGTTATTGGTTCTATGCTATACATCTGTTTTTGAACGGCAAAAAAGGCATTTCCGGCTTACAGTTACAGCGCGAAATCCATGTAACGTATAAGACTGCATGGAGAATGCTACGGCAAATCCGTTTGGCAATGGGCAACGAAAAAGACCGCAAATTATTTGAGATTTGCGTTGAAATTGACGAAACGTATGTAGGCGGAAAACCGCGCAAGGGAAAGGGCAAGCATCCAAGAGGACGCGGAACGCCTAAAACTCCGGTAGTAGGCATACTCTCACGCTCCGATAAAAAAGTTGTTGCGAAAGTTGCATTGCCCAACAAAGAGGGCAAGCGTCTAACGTCCGCGCAATTGCTGAAAGTGATAAACAGCGTCGTTTCAAAAAAGGCGCAATTCATCACAGACGAATTTACGCCCTACAAAACATTGACAACACGCGGGAGCAATCATAGCGTCGTCAATCACAGCATAGAGTTTTCACAAGGTAACGGAGTGCATACAAACGGTATTGAATCGTTTTGGGCAACATTGAAACGCGGCGTGGTAGGAATCTATCATCACGTTTCAACAAAGCACTTACAGCATTACGTTGACGAATTTTCGTTCCGGTATAACAACCGTGAGAACGAGAATATTTTCAATCAATTACTTTCACAAACAATAGAATAATGGAAAAAGGTAACATTTTATTGATAGAAGCGCACGAGGAACACGGAGTAGAATGGGGTGTAAGTTTTGCGGCATACAATCCCCCCGCCGAACAATTCGTTCGGTGTTACGACCGCATAGAAGCGCAAAAACTCTACGACATATTACAGAAGATTCTCTAAGAAAATTGCCCCCAAGTGTGTGAATCTTCGTATCACTGTCGTAATCCCAAAAATGGAATCTGTCGCTTTTGTCGCGTGCTCTACGGCTTGGGGCGTAATCCATAGGGGCGCAAGTACGCACAAGCGTTCCGCCGTCCTCTTTGGAATAGAAAGTTAAACGGAGTTTGTTTTTGGAATGGATTGCTTCGATAAATACGTCTTTCATGGTTATTTGACAACATCCCCCTCTATATTGAGTTCAAAGGGGTTATACAAATCCCATGTAATGAGATTGACGAGCCCGTAGATAAATGGCATATTGTAATTGACTTTGAGATTGACAACATGAGTACCGCCGTCGGCTTTAATTTCATCGGCAAGTTCTTGGTTAAGATTCACGTCATTCAATGTAACAAGCCCGTCAATGAGATGATGGACAGTGCGCGAAATAGTGAAATGTTTAATGATTTCACCTTTCGGCGTATTAGACATTGAAATTGTGTAATCTGATGGAGTAGCAGAAAGGTTCATCGTGTAGCAGCCCTGCAAGCCGATTGCAACAATGAACACAAGAGCAACCAATACGAGTTTTTTCATGTAAAAGTATAAGGTGAAAAATGACCGAAGTAACGCGAAAAATTCAATTCCGCAAGAACAAACTTACAACGGCGCAAACTGCGCTTGCAAGTCAATTTAGCATATAACGGTATAATTCCGAAATGTTTTCACCCTTTCTCCAGAAGAGAGAAAGGGTGAAAGTAACAATACCTATCTGACAATCTCTTCCCCAATCACAATCAACCTTATCCGTTATTTAGCACCAAAATATTTGAAGATGCGTTAGGTAAGCACGAATAATTATCTTATACATTTACACCATTCAATTTTTTAAAATCTATGTATTCCTATCCAAAGCCTAAAAACACAAGCTATATTATCCTTCCATTACTTTCATAAATCTTATTGACTTCCGCATTGTGTGAATTGTATTTTTGCGTCACAAATATTATTCAATTAATTTATTCTGAAAGGATACTTAGATGCCTTTATCAATCAATGAACGCGGGCTGTTAAACAATGAAATCCTCCGTAATGCCGAAGAAGAAGAAACGCTGAGAATTGAGAATGATGAGGAGGAAGAGAACGAGGAAGAAGAAAAAGAGGAGGATGAAGAAGGAATCAAATCCACAGACGCGAAATTGGATGGAGAGGACGAGGAAGAAGAAGCGGAAACAGAAGAAGACGATATCCTCATCCGTTGAATTTAAAGAGGTCAATCTATTCTCGAAAGGGATTTAAAAAAACCTGCTGCTTTTGTGGCAGGTTTTTTTAATCTATACCTTTTTTACTCACGAAGTAATCATTGCATCGCGCGATGCATCGGCAAACTCAATTGCGATATCATCACCGGGCAGTAACTTCGCCGCTTGTGCAATGATTGAACCACGAGAGCGGACTATTGCATATCCGCGCTTTAACGGAGCCTTTGGATGAAGCGTATTCAATGCGCGGTCTAAATTATCCATGCGTTGGCGTTCTATTGCGATGCGATGAGCCATGGCGGTGCGTAAGCGCCTCTCGCATTCATCTCTCGTTTGCGTGAATCTATTTGCCAAGTGAGCCGGTTCGGTGAATGCAGCACTTTCTATTGCATTTTCAATCCGTCGTCGAATATCTCGCAATGCTTGGCTTCCATGACCAGCAATATAAGTATATGTCCGACTGACACGTGAAAGCAGTTGGATTCTATCTGGAACAACTAATTCAACCGCTGCAGTTGGTGTTGCAGCACGTGCATCAGCAACAAAGTCGGCTATCGTAAAATCTATTTCATGGCCAACAGCCGAGACAATTGGCAGCCGAGAGTTATAAATCGCGCGCGCAACGACTTCTTCATTGAATGCCCATAAATCTTCAATACTCCCGCCTCCTCTCCCGACGATGATCACGTCCGCTTTTTCCCATTGATTAAAATCTTCAATTGCGCGAGCTATGTCTGCCGCTGCTCGCTCACCTTGCACGCTTGCTGAACGAAGAACAATTTTCATTCCGGCGTTTCGTTTCCGCATGGTCGTTACGATATCATGCAGTGCTGCTCCGGTTTTAGACGTAATAACACCGACTGTCGTTGGGTACTCAGGCAAAGCCTTTTTATGACTTGTATCGAAGATACCTTCATCTGCAAGCCGGCGTTTTAACCGTTCAAAGGCGATTTGCAATTCCCCTTCGCCGAGTGGTTTGATATCCGTTACATCTAATTGATATTGCCCGCGCGGTTCATACACGCTGATTGAGCCGCGAACGACAACCTTCATTCCGTCTTGTGGTGTAAAAGCCGTTCTCCTGTGTCTCCACAAGGTGCAATTCAGCGAAGCGGCGCTGTCTTTCAGTACAAAATATCTGTGCCCTGACGAATGGTGTTTATATGCGGAAACTTCCCCTTCTACTAAAACATCCTTAAAGTCAAATTCGAGTACGCTCCGAATTCTGCCTGTCAATTGCGAAACCGTCACGGATTGAACTGTATCGGCGGCCATTGTCGCCTGGCTATTTATTTGATAACCGCCACTTGTGCTGTAGTTACATGCACGCCATCATACGCCGCAACGGTGTACATCCCGCTTGGGACGCCTGACAAATCCATCCTGTTAATAAAAGGCCCTCTACTATTATAATTTGTTGATAGTGTTTTTATTACTTCTCCGAGCATATTGTACAGGACTATTTTTGAAATATATGGGTCTTCGCCTTCAGTTATTGCTATGTAATTAGTAGCAGGATCGGGAAATATTGTCAACTGTGGTGTTGGCTTTATTGCTTGCAATTGATTCACTGAACTTGGCATTTCAACACTTGCATTATAATAAACTGTCACAAGTAGCATTGTAATATCATATCCTGATTTATTAAAATACTCTAACGAATCTACCACAACCTCATTATGATAAATATTCTTGAGGGTTACGGTATCAAGCCCTATGTAACTAATTCGAACAGAATCAATCTGGGAAGGCAGCGAATCCCATGCCATCACCAGGGTATCCGTTTGTGAGTCTTCCAGTTGAAATGATATTAGATAATCGTTTTTATATGGTGCAATGTTCGGAGGAATTGGTTGTATATCTTCGCGTGTATAGTCATATCCTGAATCAATCAACCAATAAGCAAAGAATACTCCGCTTGGGAACGAAGGCCAAGTTATTGGTTGAGTTACAACAGTTTGCGTTCCGCAAATTAATGTATCAATCGCTTTATAATCCGGTTCGTGCATAAAAAAGCTCATTTCTACATTCACTTGAGCATTTGCTGCTGAATTCGCGTATAATATGGAGATGCAAAATATTGCTGCAAATATATTTATTTTCATAAAATTTCTCCTTTAAATAAAAAAAGCGAGGGTTTGAATAAACAAACCCTCGCTTTACACTGAGGTTACTGCTCTTAGCGCATAAGAATCATCTTGTTCGTTGCAGTATAACCGCCTGCAGTCATCTTATAATAATAGACGCCATTCGGCAAGTTAGATGCATCGAAATGTAATTTGTACGTTCCCGGATCAATGGATTCATTGACAAGAGTTTGTATTTCTTGTCCTAAAGCATTGAAAACTTTCACTGTAACAAATTCATTCGTCGGTACGCTGTAGAAGAAATCCGTTCCAAGATTGCTGAATGGATTTGGATAATTCTGCGTCATTGATTCTGTCGTCGGCAACTGTTGGGCATTACCGGAAGTTGTAACTGATTTTGCCATTAAAACGACTTGTTGAATTTTCGGATTCGTAATCGTAATGGCACCGGAATTTCCATCCGTAAATTCGCCAAGAACATTTCCTTTCAAATCGGTTACTTCATAATTTCCAGAAATGTTTTCTGCTGAAATTACTACCGGATAATCGCTCGTTTGGATTTTCAATATTGAACCTGCGCTTGAAACGTTCGGTTCAGCAATGCTATTCGTCGCAAAACGAACATCAAATAACGGTGATGGCGGCGTGGGAGGTAATAAATAATTATTGATATTTATTTTTGCTGATGTCGAACCGAAATAAAGCGGATTCGAGCAACGCCCTGCGTTATCATGCACTGAAATTTGATTGAGCAAAATATTAAGATCGGCAACGTCTTTACCAATCGGCGTCCCACTGCCTTGCTGCATTACAGGCGGAGCGGTCGGATTTTCAACTAAATAACCTGTTCCTTTGATGTTTACGAAATACCCTCTGCCCGGGTACATTGCCAACACTTCAGAGTATCCAGCATCATTGGTATATTCCCAAATTGCATCATTCAAGGCTACCGGCGTCGGATTGTTTCCAATCGGATCGAACGATATACCCTGCGTGATACCATTTTGGAATGCATTCGCCGGGAAAGTTTGAATTGGCTGAGAAATACAACCGATAGCATTCCATCCGTCGGAAACTGTAACGTTGTCGGAATCGCCAATTGTAAATTTACGAACACCCGTTACCTCGGTGTCAAGTCCCGTAATAATGCTTCCAAAACGTACGAAATATCCCCGACCGAAAACAAGCGAAGAGACCTGTTGATAATTATTTTGGAAATACAAGAATGCTGTATAATTATTCAATGCATCTGGGAATAAGTCATGCACAACCGGATCCGGAGAGAAAACCGGTAGCGATAATAAATTCCATCCATCCACTATTCCAGGCGTTGATTCAGATGTACCGGGCGTATATTCTATCACGAAAGAACTTAATGTTCTATCGTTAATCGTAAATGATTGGATTGTACCTCCGCCAGATGTGGCATGCCGCATATCTACCGAGAACCGGCTCCCATTCAGTGTATCGCGAAGAATCAAACGCGAACCCTGTGGGAACTCATTGAGATCCCATTGTACGACAACCGGGAATTGACTTGGGCTAATATTATAACGGCATAAATACACTATTGATGTATCCGGGTTATACGCCCGAATATCCCTACTTACGCTATTATAAATAAGACCAGACGGAACTACATAGTTATGTATATCACTTTCGTCGCCCATTCCGAAAAATGTCGAGCTCGTTGCTGAATCCGGTGGATACCAATACGCCCAAAATGAAGAATTTGAAGGAGGAGCTGCCAACTGACTTTCACCAAAAATCGAATCAACACCATCCGTTGCCCCAACACCAGTACCGAATGTTAATAGAGTTGTATCAGGAGCTTGCGCTGAATTCATAACTAAAACATGCATACCTGAATTCGGTTCCGCAGAAAGTGGATTCCCGGTTGGATTAATTATTGGAACACCACCTTCATCAGGATTACGCTGCCATATAAAGGGTACTGTGAGTTTTTCCGGAACATTGCCGGTTTGATCATTTGTAAAAGTCAATACGCCTTTGTAAAGACCTGATGGCAATGCAATTCCTTGCGGGTTATTTCCTTCAAAATATGTGACGTCAACAATAATGAATAATTGTTGTGAACGATTCAACGGATCACCGGTATAGTCCAAAAGGTCAACAGTATATTGCGTCGTACCTGATCCGAATTGATTATCTCCAATTCCAAGCCAAGGCTCATCAGATTGAATCACCAAATTTTGGATCCGTGTATCGGGAACTGAATCTATAACATCAAGCGATTGCACTCGCTGGAACGCAGATGTTCCTGAATCTGCATACATGAAATTTCGAAGGACATCGTCATATTCATCCAACAAAGAAACATCAAGATACGTATAGCTTAAATCAATTCCCGGTTGGTTCGTGATAACGAGGTTTCCCGTACCACGACCTGTGTTATAGTTACCACCATCCCGAACGCTACCAGTCCAGTCAATTTCATCAGGACCGCATAATCCAAAATATTGATCGCTGAATGCACCACCCGGATATAATGTTTTCGGGGACCAGTTATTCCATAACAATGAAAGTGTATCGTTCGGAATTGTCAACAAGCTCGCAGTCGGTATCGTCGTTGCATTCGATTTTAAGAGAAACCGTATATACAACAAATCGACCGTATCTTGCTTGCGGCAGTCGTACGGAGGAATTGAATTTGACGGCGACGTTAATCCTAACGGAATCGAAGAACTCGCTGTAATAGTCAGCCGTTGTTGGAGATTGCTTGGGAAACCAGCCGGGACTGACGTATTAGGAGCGTCATTATAATAAATGTTAAAGTTCTTTGCAAAACAAAGATTATCAAATGGGTCCGGTCCGTTTTTCTGCACCCCAACCGCTTGTAGCGCTAATGGGTTATATAATACGGAGAATGTAAAACTGTAAATCGGAATAGAATCATTACAGTTCGTGTACGTAACCGGCACAAGAACATACCTTTGACCGCCTGGAGAGGCTTGCGCGACTAAAATTTTACCGTCCGGGTAATAAATTAAATTACCGTCGGCAGTTACGTTGCTTTGGACTCCCATCCTCGTCAACCCGATTGATGGCGATGGCTTCGTCGGATCTGCCTGTGCGGTTATTGAATAAACCGAGGCTAGAAACAGGCCTATTAACGCCAGATTCCAAGCTGCTTTCTTCATCTGTTTTTTCTCCGTCTTAATTGTATGTAAAAGTATTTGTAACATTTCTTTACGATTGTTCAAATTGTTATTGAATCAAAATAATTCTTTGTGTAAAAAGATCGTTTCCGCTCTGAATTCGAATTGTGTAAACACCGTTTGACAAATTCATTTTTTTGAGGTCCAGACTGTTGTCTAAGCTTGAACCCATATTTGAATGATATACATTTTTTCCCACTTCATCGAATAGATCAATATGATACCGTTCTAACTCTGGAGCAGATAATGTAATTTCATTCCGAGCTGGATTTGGGAATACATAAAATTGTTGATTATCGACACTTGAATTTTCCTCTTTCAATCCTGTCGTCTTAAACACAATTGTGTATAACCCTGTATCGGAATCAATACTAAATGGCTCCAAAAAACCAACTATTTTTAATGAATCGAGAAACAGCGTTGATTGAAAACTTGATTTACCATGAATTAATAATTTTAGAATTATTAAATTGGTTGAATCAGCTGTCGTATCAGATATACTGTCACGTTCACCATAAACGTAATAATTTCCCCCAGTTTGATTAGCCGTTGAGTTTAGCTCACCAGCAAGCGTCCCATTTAGTACCGATGCAGCTACGGCTAAATCCTTTTGCTCACCTGCAGCTACATAAAATGAAATAGATTTTACTCTGTCGCCTCGTACATTATTTAATACAATTGTATCTGTCAGCACACTATCACCTGTCACTGTATCTATTCCCGACGGAATCATTAAATCTGCCGTCGGTATAAATGTAATGCCTCCATTTATACATGCGAAAGATACCGTTGTCGGCTCTGGTGAACCTTCCGCCAAACATTCATACGCTGCAGTTTTTGCTGTTGGCGAATTAAAATACATTGTATCGAAATTAATAGGCGTAAAGCCTGCTGTATCGTTTACAACTGTAAAACTAATTTCTAAGAGTAAACCGGAACCGACAAGAAATGTATTTGCATTTGCTATTGTCATAAATATTCTTACTTCATTGCCTACTCTTGAAGTTGTAAACTGCTCACTTTGTGTAAACCCCTCACCAGCGTTTACGGAAGGAATATATCCCGGCTGTAATCTATCGGTATCTATTGTAAATTTAATCTGATACCCGCATATACTATCCACCGCAGGAATTGAGTCCACATAAATAGGAATTATTATGGGCTGCCCAACGGATATATTCCTTCCAATATAGAACGTATCTTGAGGAATCGTTAATGTTAAATCAGCATACCCCCTGTTTAGCAATACTATTAACGATACTAATACGATCCATATATACTTCATTTTCCCACCCTATTTACAATGCTAACAACTTAATTTTAGCACATTACTTTACACTGATTTCTTAATTTTATTTCACAAAGGACATTTGTTTTGTCAAAGTAACCCCATCAGCATTTAGACGGTAGTAATATATCCCTGAAGGCAATGTATTATTTGCGTCATTTCTACCGTCAAACGCCACTTCATGTAATCCATGCTGTTGAACACCTGCAACCAGTGAGCGGACAACGTTCCCCAATACATCATAAATTTGAACGGTCACATATCCATCAGTCGAAGTGGTGTATTGAATTTGTGCACCACTTACAGTATTAAAAGGATTTGGATATACAGAAAGGTTTGTTAAACCAGTCGTCGGCGTTAATGACGCCGATATATCTTTACCGAATACCCTATTGATTGACATATTAGAAGTATAAACAGTTTCATTCCCGTTTGCGCCTTCAATTTTAAAAGTCGCATTCGCAACGGCAGTCGGGGTTTTATAATTGCCCGCAAGTGCCATTGCCACTTTATTTTTATTAGAATACACAAGCATTTGATTTGAAGATCCTTCATCTTTGATAGGATCAATCGAGACTAACTGGACGTTCGATCCATAATTTATATTAAAATCAGCACCGATTGCTCCAGAACCTTGAACCATTATGGGCACTGTGACCAAACCTTTTGTTGCTCCTGACAGTGGATCGCCAAAATTGATTGCTAGAGGCACATTAATATCGGATTTACCAAAAGGCGGCACGGTATCATAAACCCATGGCAATTCCGGCAACCTTCCAGCAAGATACAGAAGTATGAACGACGCGTCATAGCTATCCGCATTAAAATAAACGATATCGTTAGGATGGAGATATTGCGGATCGTTATTCGGTGGAACGGTTGTATCGTAACTGCGCACCCCATTAATTAAAATATACCTGCCATCATGAAGGACGTCGCCGTGGAACGCAGCTCTTCCAAATACTGAATCCAATGGCACATTCAATGCAACGGAACGCAAGATAGTCAACGCGTCACCTGTCGTCACAAATAGGTTTTGCGGCTCTCCCGGTGCTTGCAGAAGATTCACATCGCCATCACCCCATCCATTTATCTCATTACCGAATGGCGTAAAACGAATTACCTGTCCCGGTTCACGCGATGGGGGCCACAGTGTTGTTGTTTGCATACTATAAATAACACTGTCGAACGGATCAGATTCTGTTACAAATAGGCCATTCATCCTTGAAGTCCCATTTTGATCCTTAATGCCTACAGTACAGCCGCCTGTTTGAACATATCCTGAGCTTATCGCTCCATACGCAAATTCTATCAATCCCGATTGATACAATTTTAATTGGAATGTTGCAACACTTTGCTTTGGAAATGTTGCAGTCAAATAATTAACATTGAGATTTTCCCATTGTATCGTTAATACCTGATTCGGAGACTGACCCGTCAGAGCATACGAAATGTTTGAAGGGACAAAACCTTGCGTTGCATCAGGGCGTAAATAGTGATCCCCGAAAAACGGCGCAATGCAGGCATTCGGAAGATTTTGACTAAACAACGTTAACTGATTGTTTGTCGAGTAAGGGACGGTTGAAAAATTCACCCATCCATTGACACAAACATTTACAGTTGTATAAGGGAATCCATTGAACACAAATGGGAATCCTATGGGCAGATTAAAATAAACTCCATTATCAAAATCTGTAACCGGACCTCCTTGATAATAGGATAACGGGGTTACAAAATTTTGATTATTCAGAACGGTATTAATCCCGTCAATATTTCTATACTGTTCTGAAATAATCGAATCTGCATATGAATTATACACGGCAACTTGCGCGTTCGCAGTATTTGTCATCCCCGTTATTGCCAGTAAAAGTGCAAACAGCGCACATAATTTAATGTAAGGTTTCATTCTCTTCAACTCCGTGAAAAGTATTTGGATAAATATTGATTTTGTTTAAATTTTTTGTTCTTTAATTCGGGAGGAAGGTTGCACCTCCCTCCCGATAAAAGGTTTTATTTTATGATTGTCATTTGTTTCATTTCTACATGAGAACCAGCAGTCAGTCTGTAGAAATAAACACCCGTTACAACAGAGTTCCCATAAGTGTCTGTTCCATCCCACGACACATTGTAACTTCCCGGCTGCTTAACACTATTGACAAGAGTTGCAATTACTCTGCCCATTACATCTATAACTTCAAGTCGTGTACTTTGCTGATCCGGCAAAGCAAACTCTATATTCGTAGAAGAGGTAAATGGATTCGGATAATTTTGTCCCAATTGCATTGCAGATGGAATGTCGCCATCATTTTCGTTAACAGCGCTTAAAGGATCATTGACAATAAAGAACCCTTTGACGTTTGCATTGTTAACTTGCAATGTAACTGTATAAGGCGCCTGCGCAGGTACAAGTTGCACTTGCGGTCCTAAATACTGTGCCCCTGCCAATGTCTTCATATTTACGTTAAAAGCGCTGCCTCCGAATTGATCTTTCAAGAACAATTGCCCCTCTGATGGCACTCCTTTTTTGGGAGTAATTATTTTTGAAGAATCCCAGCTAATGTATATCGGATAGTATGATTGATTCACATCTCCACCCGCTTGAATGCTACTTTGCCATGTCGCTATAGTCGTCGGCGTAGAATCGCGGAAATCGTTATACGTTCCTACTTCGCCTTGTTTCGGGTCATTGATATCCCAACGTGCATCGAATACCCCCAATGGCGGCACCGGCGGTAAAACAAATTCGCAGAATGCCGTATCAATCCCATCCGTTGCTTGGAAGCCTTTGCCAAATGTCAAGGTTTGGAATCCACCACTATTATTTGCAACACCGAGATTAACATCCCATGCTACAGGATTGGAAAGATGCACCAAAATTTCCTTTGTTGAGGAGGCGCCATTTTGATTATCCGTTGCCTTGATAGTAATGATAATTGGCGTTCCAACACCGGAGGATTGTCTGATATTCAAATGAATCGGGACATTATTTTGTCCAGAACTGACTGTGTACGGTAATGGCTGCCCATTAATTGTTACACCAGTATTGTTCGATGTTACTATTATTGTTACAGAATCAGCATACGGAGCAAGTCGCAACAAATTTGAATCCGACACCGTGAAATTGGCTTGAACGGAATCTCCAAGATATTCGCACAAATCTGCTGGCGCTCCCAAAATCTGAGGAGCACGCGGCGCCGGCTGTACATTTAATTTAATTTGAGCAATTCCAAGCAAACCGTACGGATCACGAACTATTGCCGTGATTGTCGAATTTGCATTGAAGGTTACATCGTTTATACCGGGGACGCCGTAGAGCAATCCGGAAACAGGATTGATCTGCAACCATGCTGGAGTTGTCGCATAAATCGTATCATTCGGGACACCCCAGAATTTACATGCGTTCATTTTACCGGCTACCGCTGCATACATATTGTCCGTTGGAATAATATATGCTTTTATAGTCGTATCATATTTAACGCCTGCGAAGACAGTTGTGTCTAAAAGGTTGTTCGATTGTTGTTCATTTAACAATGTATCCTGATACACGAGGTAATACGTTAAATTATCGCCGTAGTTAGGATCATGCCCTAATATTGCATGCGTTGTGTCAAGCATTGTTATGTTATAATCTTGATCTTCCATCGCTTGCGGTAATGTAGCTGTATTAGCAATATATGGCTGAACATTAACATGAACCGGATACGTTAATCTATTTTCTCCCGTATGACCGTCATTTACAACAACTGATGCAAGAGTATCCATTGACAGTGCACCATTGTTCTGAGGGTGCGGCGTAATTAATTGAATTGCAAGAAGCGAATCCATGCTAACTTTCAGCAAACCCGTTCCTGAGAATGCCGAGCCAAGCGGATCAGACGCATCGTTTGAGTCGCGCATAAATTTCTGTGCAAGCCAATCGGGCTGAATCTTAGCAACCAAAGGATATAATGGATCACCAAAACTATAACTGGTGCGTCCATATGCGAAATTCCACCCCTGTGTTGCAGCAATGCTATCCTCTGAATATGTATCCGTATTAATATCGAAGCAATAGCGGAGCGAATCAGTCAAATTCGCAACTAGCACCGGATTATCCGCAGGTACTTTTTTATTTGCCGTTGTTGCAGGATATAACGCAACAAACTGCGGAGTGCTATCTGCAACTAATATTTTGAACGAATAATTGACAGCTTGCGAAGGAATGAGCACTGTATCGGTTTGCAAATGATCACAATTTAAATACGGAGGGTATAAAAATATTGAATTATTGTATTCCGACTTCGGTTCAACCAATTCCACGGAATCTTCCACGTTACGATTTGGAACGAAGTTAGAAACTGAAATATTTACACTTTCACCACCTGGAATAATATCCGGGTTGTGCGGCTGTCCGTACAAGGTAATATATCCATTTGAACCGTTTAAGTTTTGTTGAACCGGATTTCCATTTTGTCCGGGCAAATTAATCACTTCATTTAAAGCAATATAAAATGTGGTGTCTTTCAACCAATATTTCAACCGCTGCGATCCGCTTGAATCATTGACACTCAATGAAAGTTGCGTGTACTTTGTCGGTTGGAACAAAGAGCGCGGGTCATAGAAATTATTGGTATCCCTACCGCCAAATGTGAATATCGGTATATTCGGGTACTGATATGTTGTGTATGTCGGCTGATATTTTCCGTCTCTAATTAAGAATCTTTCATTTGCATTAATCGGTAATTGCGACAGCCATTGATTATCACCGACCATTACAGGTGAAGAAACATTACCGATTCCAAAGCTAATGCCCTGCGCAAGAGCCACTGTCACGCCTTGTTTCCATAGTGTTGTTCTTGAGAAAATCACAATTGTATCGCCAACTAATACAGGCAAGGCATTATACCGTTCACCTGAGTAAAATTCAGCGCTTGTCAAACTTTCGTCCGTTGGATAGTTAAACTGAAAAATACTAGGATTATTAGAAGCAAAGCTGCGCCTGCCGCTCACGGCAAGGCTATCATCATACGATGCAGCAGCTTGGTTCGCCAAACGTAATGTTATCGCCCCACCAACTCTTGATAGCGGTCCAATTTGATTATAATCAAATGGGGGGCGCTGTTCATCAAATGCTCTACCTTGCGGATTTCTTGAAATAGAATCAGGCACTAAATCCAATCTTGCACGATATTCATTTGAAGCTATTCCCGTTTCTTTCATATTCACCCGCACACATTCACCCGTGGTTTTATTGACTGCAAAGAAAACTGTATAGTTTAGTGATGCAGAATCAATATTTGAAAGATAAGCGTTATTTTTTACAACATTTGCAAAAGTCCGCAAGAATACGGGATAGCCAATCGGCTGCGGTCCCGTAAAATTTGATTGCAATTTATTATAGTTTGAATCAACTTCCGTCAAATACGGATCTCTCGTTAAACGCTGTATGTTTTGCAATTTTGACGGACCAAGGTTGCTCATCAAGTACCGCGGCTCACCAAGTGCTAAATCTTCAACCGGTGTGTTTACCCGATTTGAATAATCCGCTGTTTTGATATCAGTACCTTTGTCTAAAAGATCATATACACGTCCTTCAAACAATAATGAATCAGGGATAGAGGTCTCTATTGGTACAGGAGAATACGAGAACGCTTCTTTTGACTCAAATGGAATCGGAAGCACGCAAGTATTAGGAATTGTTCCTACAAAGAAATTATCATTGGTAATTAATGTATTCGATTCAACAATCGTTACATTCGGAGAACCTTTAATACCCGGCTTTCCTTTTGAGCCATCCGTGCCGTCTCCCCAGAAATTTCCTCGCATCGTATCTACGCCACCAGTACCAATTCCTAAAACCGGTGAATCTGGAAGACGAACGATGAAGCGAGCGTCATTATCGTATATTGAGTTACCAGCAAAAGAACCACTGTAGCTTGGCAAAGGACCTTCAACCTCGCCATATAATATAGCACCAGCTATACGGGAAGAAAGACCTATAACTGTATCTCTAACCGGTTCAGTTCTTTCAATTGGTGAAACTGCCTGATTATTCGCGATCAAACAACGGCGCATTATGACTCGGATATCATACAAGTCTGAATATACCGCTGCGCCAGAATATGCTTGATTTTGTTCAAAACGAACACGATTGAAAATTGTCGAATCAGTGCGACCGAATGTCAATACATCTGAAGGAACAGTTTGGAACACAGCGCCGCCTAATCCCGTACTTTGAAAACGCGCATTTGATGGCGAATTCTCCAGTGTATCACGGACAGCATAATTGCCAATAAACCTTGTCAATTCACGTGGGTCGCTAAGTGTATCATTGGCAGTCGCCGTATCTGCAGAAATAGCCGCAACGCCAAATGATCTGCTAAAGTTCGGCGCAGGATTTGATATGTAAATCGCTCCGCCGTTTGCTGTATCAGCATGATTACCTACAAAATCAGTACCTAATATTGATGCAACTGTTGTCGAATATATTGCACCGCCACCGACCACTTTATTATGGAAATTTGAGTTGAATCCATGAACGAAATTTCCGTAGAATTCCGCCCATTGAACTGAAAAACTAATATTTGCACCGTTTGAATCGTAAATAGCACCGCCAGCCCAACCAGCAACATTTCCGCTAAATACAACTTTCTGATTATTTTGATCGTTTATTCCAGTGCCAACAAACACAGTGCTATCACCATTCGTTTCAACGGCGTCACCATTATAAAACGCGACATTATTGTTGAAAGAGATTCCAGGTCCCGTTACTAACAGATTACGCGAAATTGTACCGTGATAGCCTGATGAGAAATAGACCGCGCCGCCGTATCCAGCGGTATCGGAAACGAAAGAGCAGTTATCATGCAATGAAAGAGCCGTATCCGCATATATTGCACCTCCAAATGCAAGTGCATCAGTTAAGTTTGCAGAATTATTAGGCGTCGTCGCTCTGTTGTTTGCAAAATTTCCATTATAGATAGTCAATGCAGTAACGGTATCAGCATAAATCGCTCCACCCTTTGCACCTCCGGTAGAAGCACCTGCAACTTGATTATTTATCGCCGTATTTCCATAGAACACCCATCTGTCTGAAGTAACGTTACTTCCAATCGTCAAACTGACATAAGACGAAGGAACACCAACTCCGAAATTTCGGCTTCCGAAATATACCGCACCGCCGTAGCATTCATTTACGTTCCAATGATTCTGCGCGACCGTTGCCTGAGTATATGGGTTAATTAATTGATTATAGGTGAACGTTAAATTATTCACGAATGAACCATTAATATCTCCACCAAGCACTGATTTTCTGCCATCATCCGACGGAATAGTTGTTTCCGGAAAAGTACCATTGCCACTCACTGCCGAAGCAACAAACTCTAAGAACGCAATTGCTCCGCCGTGAATTCGCGATGTATTACCTGAAAAAGTACAGTTACGAAGATACGTTTTATGGGAAAAAGTTGTGATTGCACCACCGGAACCATTTGATTCAGCAACAAGCACTTTGGCGCCGCTTGGGCCTCCGGCAAGTGGATAAACAGAATTATCGTTATTTATGAGTAGGTATTGATCAACCGTTGTGTCCTTTTTCATATTTTCAAAGACACAATTCCGGAAGAACACCGAATCTGCACCCGGCAACACCAAGATATTTCCCCATTCTACAGAAAATTGGTTCACAGAAACACCACGGAACGTAATCGTTCCCGTAGAGCCAATAGGCGGAATGAATGGCACTGCGTAAGGAGTTGAACACGAAAGCGCCGTACCCGTAACCCCATTGGCTGCAGCAAATATAGCTGCGGCGTAAGGAGGACCTGCCGGAACGGGTTGCCCTAATGCATTTAAATCCGGATAGTTTGTCCATCCGTATGCATTTGGAAGTATCGTACACCATGTTTGGCTTCCAACCGGTGTAACCGATGTATTCCAGTATATTTGCGGCAATCCATCTGCAATGATTTTTCCACCCGTCGAGTCGACGATTCGGCTATTCGGAAGAAATTGAACCGTTGTACCCGGGGCGATAACTAACGCCGCGCCCGAATCAATAATGTAAGTGCCACTCATTTGATACAGAGTATCGTTTGAAAATACCCGCAGACCATTCTTCGGAAGCCTGCCCGATACTTGCACTACCCCAACTGTCGTCTGGGCTGACGCATTCGGCAGCGTCGTTAAACCCATGATTGCGAGCGCCACAAACAGCGTAGCACGAATCATTCGAGACATACGTTCTCCTTTTCTGTTAATCATTGTATTCATGTTTGTTTCTAAAAAATATTTCTTCCAAATGCGTGCAATTGTTCAAGATATATAAAATTTCATTCTGTTTCAGTCGCCGCGTCCGCGAATCTCTTCGGTCAGGTAATCAATAATCCTGCAAATTAGACTTTTATCCGCGTCAAGGCAATTAAATTTTATTAACTAAAGCGGCTCGCTGTGCAAAACTGCAAGCGCGCGCCTCGCCGTTTCCTCTGCATTCGTTCCCGCAAAATCGAACACAACACGCTTGTATAGCTCAATTGCTTTGGGCGTTTGCGAAGAACCAGCGAAGCACCGCGCCGCATAAACTAAATACGCGGCATCATTAGGATTTGCGTCGCTCATATTTGCGGCGCGTTCATAATATTTTGCCGCCTCATCAAAGCGCTTCTTCGATTCAAGGACGGCTCCCTCCCCAGCGTAACCTGCCGCGGAAAATACGGGGTCAGGTAACGATTCCGCTTTCTCATAAAATTTTTGGGCGTTATCAGCATCACCCGTGTAATAGTAACAATTTGCCAGATATAAACTTGCGACTTTGCCCGGCAATGTTCCTCCATAATTCTCAACGATGCTTTGCAAGCCCTTAATTGGCTGCCCGCCAATTATCTTCGACGAATCACCCGATATTGCCGTTGCATATTGCCCGGCATCATAATACGATTGAATTCGAGAGAGTTCCAATGCCGCTTCAGCCGTTCCTGCCGACTGAAGATGGTACCAATACATTACACCTAGAACAATCACGACCACTCCCCCGCCGCCATAAAGTATGTAATTACGATAGGTATCCCAGTATTGTTGAACTTGTTGCCAAAGAGTCAGCTCCTCCAGTGTCTCTTTAACTTCAGTCGTTATGTTAAGTTTTTTCTTGGGCTTGAGCATTGATTACTTTTTTCTACGCAACAAAATTACGAAATAGTTTCTCAAAAGATTTTAAAATGTTTTTAAAATGTTATTTTAAATCGCTGTTCTTTTTAAAATATGCGAAATCCTGCGCGCCCGGAGGGACTCGAACCCCCAACCTTTGGAACCGGAATCCAACATTCTATCCGATTGAACTACGGGCGCAAGATGGAAAACGCGGAATTATTGCGAAAAACAGCGTTTTATGTTTAATTTTAAACAAATATACTGAAGTTCGTCGTAACGACAAAGTGATTTCAATGACCCGTATTTTGCCAGTATTGGCTAAGTGAGAGACAACCTTAGTACTAAATAAAGCGTTTTCCACAACAAAAGAAAGTGCAATCTTACTCGTTTTCGATGCTAACGCTATAGCTGTTCCCTTGATTAAAAAAGCGGATAAAACTTTATTATGCTCAATCGCTAACACTAAATTAAAATTATAAATTTTGCATTAATACGCTCTTAAGTCGCTGGAATTTAACAACTTCAGCCAATATACGCATCCAACAGCCCTGCCTCTCATATAGGAAATCGAATATTTACGGTATTTTAGCGGATGGTGTTATTGCTATTGCATGATATACCCAAAACTCGCATTTTAGGGTACGTTTTTCATCTACAATTTTTAAATATTTCAACGTCATAATGAAATTCATTTGCGCAAAAAGTGTTTTTTTCATAGCTATCCTTGTTAGCGGCTTCTTTGCGTGGCAATGTAGCTACGTTCGACAAGCGCAAAATGCCATGCTAAACTTGCAACGGTGCCAATTCAAACTACAGAACATATCAGGTTTTCATATTGCGGGAGTAGATTTTTCCGATAAATCTTCGCTCGGTGATTTTAGCCTACTCGGTGATGGTGGTCGTCTTGCAGGTGCATTTGCAAGCCATTCATTACCGGCGGATTTTACAGTCAATGTTCAAGCGACGAATCCGAACGACGGTTCAGGCAATACACCAAACATAAACGCAACGCTTGTTTCGCTCCCCTGGACACTTTTAATTGATGACAAACCAACTATTAGCGGCGACATAGAGCAAAAGATCGTTATACCGGGCAAGGGACAATCAACCGTGATTCCTTTCCCAATGCATCTTGACCTCTATCAATTTTTTGGGGATAAGAGCTATGAAGATATGGTAAATCTGGCACTGGCAATAGGCGGCAAGCAAGGCTCTGCGGCACGATTGGTTCTCAGGGGTACACCCCATATTTCTACCCCCATTGGCGATATCTCGTATCCCCAACCAATTGACATAGTTTCAAAGGAATATCGCAATTAATCGGAATCTTTGATTTTTACACCCTTAAAACTAATACCCACGCTCTGTTTAGCTGGTAGAGGCAGAACTCAATGCACTGCAACAGTTTCAACGATTTCTGCTCCAATAGCGCAATCTCGGCATCGTTCTACAGAACAATAATTTTTATAAAGCTCAATGCCACCTTGCTGCAGCTTTGCAGTAGTCAATTTGGCGCCGTTTATAAGCCAACGTTCGATCCTTTGAGTCACTTCATTTGAAGACAATGGTCGAAATTCATCAAAAAATTGACGCGCTGTTTCTTGCAGTGTTTTATTCCCAAAGACTGCTCCGCTTGCTTGCATCAACGGTATTATAATATTGATAATAATATCATCAACGCGGCTTGCTCCCACCAGCGTAACCGCCGGAGTACTCCACTTCGAGCCAAAATCATAATACATCTTCCAGTATCCTTCGGCACGGGCGTCAAGCATCTCATGGAGCATCTTTCTCCTCTCATCCGCTGAAACTTGCAAGGCAAATATTTCAACAAGTTTACCAAACATGTTTTCATTGGCAATCCGATTGGCAATTACTGCCGCACCGGCAAGTCGTACGGGGGGAAAGTTATGCGGACGAAGCCTAAGCCATTGCCAATCAATCCGATTGAGAATAGGACCGCTGTAATCTACTTTAATCGCATTCCATAAAGACTGTAATTCCGTAACAATTGCGCCTGTCTCGGCGTCGGAAATCTTTGCATCGCCAAGTAAGCCGGAAACACCAAAAAGCGCAGATTGAAGGCGATCACCTGACGGAGCAAGTGCGCGAACCTTTTGAATTGTCAAGGCGTTTGCAATCGCGCGAAACGGCGCGCGATTCTTTGAATAGCCGAGGGCATCGAAAATTCCCTCATATAACAGTTGTTCCCAATTATTTTGGTCTTTTTCAGAGGAAAGGTCAACTGCCGTCAATGCTTTTAAACGTTCGCGAAATATTTTCACTTTTCGTGCCAACCGGGCTTCGGAGAGTTGCGTAAGCACCTCCATTTTCCTATTAGTTTCGACACAATAATTTAGCGAAGAGCATGGGAGCGGAGCGGCGCGCCACAATTCGTCATATTTAACAGCCCTCGCAACCGCTTCCGGGAGTTTGTGGATTAAATAATTGTGCAAAAGCACAGTTTGCAAAGCCCGTTCCGATTGCGTCTTCAAAGTGTACGTTTCCCCGCCCCAAAGCGCAACGTGCAAAATGACGCTATTGTACCGTTCATCGGTATCGTGCCCGTGCTTTTTCCAATCTTCGGCAAATTGGTGTAATTCTATATCGCCCGTGAATTGCATCGCCCCGATACGCACCCGAGCGTTCCGGATATCCGGACCGCTGTCATTGTTCAATTCTCCGGGATCAAGTATAACGACCTGTTTACCATCGGCGGTCGCAAGCTTCGATTCATCGAATTCTTTCCGTATCCATAATTGCCGCAGGAATCGTTCCGCCATCGAATGCTGATAGGGCTTCGGTTCGGCTGCTATCAATGTCTGTGTTTCTGTATCCATCGTCGTTAGCTAAAAATTCATATCCGCGAATCGTTGATTTCGTCGCGGAGTTTCATTGCCTCTGCACGGGCGCGAGCGCCAAAATCCTGCCCATGTGATGCGTAAATAATAGAACGGCTTGCATTGAACATCATTGCACCCCGCCCGTTTGCCTTTATTGTTTCACGAACCGATCCGCCTTGAGCGCCGATTCCGGGAACAAGAATCGGCATGGTTGGAACGGCGGCGCGAATGCGCGCGAATTCTTCAGGGCGCGTTGCACCCACTACAAGCCCGCAATTCCCGTGGGTATTCCACTTATTCACGTTGCGGACAACATGCATATATAATGGCTCCCCGTTCACCGGCAGCATCTGAAAATCCAGTGCACCGGCATTTGAAGTCAACGCAAGAATAATGATTCCTTTGTCTTGATAACGCAGAAAAGGCTCCAACGAGTCGCCGCCCATATATGGGTTCACGGTAATCGCATCAAAATCAAAATAATCAAGATATGTTGCGGCGTACTTTTCCGCCGTACTGCCAATATCGCCGCGCTTTGCGTCTGCAATTGTAATGATATGGTTGGGGATGTGCGCTAAAGTCCGATGAATAGCATATAAGCCAGCCTCGCCGAAATTTTCATAGAAGGCCAGATTCAACTTATAAGCACATACAAGATCCTGGGTTGCATCAATGATATGCCTGTTGAATTCATAGAGGGGATTTTCCGCACGATGCAGGAATTCCGGTAACTTCCGCCAATCAACGTCAAGCCCAACGCAAAGGAGCGATTGGTTCTTTTGCTGGGCACGTTGTAGTTTTTCTGCGAAATTCATCCTTGCATTTCCTCGGCGAATGGGTTAATTAAATCGCAAAAACCATTCACACAGAAAAAAATTACAACTTTTTCGCCGCATGGGAAATGGAATTCGGAAGTCATTCGCAATACGGACTACATTACCAGCGCGGCGGCGCCAAGAATTCCAGCGTTATTACCCAATGCCGCAGGAATAAGGTGAAACGACGCGGCAATTGGCGGCTGTGAAAATTGCGCAATCGCCCGGCGCGAACCTTCAAAAAGCAATTCGCCGGCTTGCGCGACTCCGCCACCAATGATAACCGTACGGATATCAAACAATCCCATAACATTCGCCAGACCTACGCCGAGGCAGTACCCCGATTCTCGCAATGCTTCGCGGGCAAAGGCGTCTCCATCATTTGCCGCCTGCGTAATGTGCATCGGCGTCAATTCCTCCTTTGTTTTTGCCAAAGCGTGTAGCATGTTTTCCGGTCTAAACGACAATCCACTCCAAACCCGTTCAACTAAATATTTGTTGCCAATATACGTTTCAACACACCCGAAAGAGCCGCAGTTGCATTGCAACCCGCGATAATCAATGGTCGTATGCCCGATTTCACCCGCACCGCCATTTTCACCACGATATAACTGTCCATTTACTATAATAGCTCCACCGACGCCCGTGCCAAGCGTTGCGAGTATAAAGGAGTCCACATTCTTTCCCGCGCCAAATTTTGCTTCACCAAGCGCGGCGCAATTCGCATCGTTATCTACCGTAACTGCAATGCCCGTTGCGACGGTAATTTTAGCGCCAAGATTGACAACCTCCCACCCCGGAAAGTTTGGGGGAAATTTCACGGTGCTGCAATCCGTTGATACTAAGCCCGGCATCCCGATACCGGCAACATCGGATCCCTCGGTCTTTAGGGAATTTATTGCCGAAGCAATCTGGTTTATAACGTGTTGTGGCCCCAGATGCGATTCGGTGGGGATTTTGTCCAATTCTTTCAGTAATTCGCCTTTTTCTGCAACCCTTCCCGCTTTGATAAATGTTCCGCCAACGTCAATGCCGATGGCTTCTTTGACAGTTTTACCGCCGGTCATTTCTTTTTATCCACATCGGACTGTGCAGGAATACGGTACACCGTTTCACCCGGGCGAATCATTCCGTATTGCTCCCGTGCTGTCTTCTCAATCATGAACGTATCGCGTTGTAGTTGATCGCGGTAGGTGCGGAGCGAATCTTGCTGTGCCTTTTCGTGCGTTAATTGCCGTTGCAGCCGTGCATTTTCGGCTGATAGTTCAAAGCGCTTCAACAACCCTTTGCTTGAAAACAAAAACGCGCATGTGAGCAATAGCACGACCACCGACCCCGCAAAGACCCTGCGCCGTAACGGCGAGGAGAACAGCGTCGCAAAATACTCTTGCACGAAAAATAATTTATCGCGCGGAGTCTTTTTCATGAAATCGCGTAAATTGCATTATGCAAAATTGGCATTTTTCATCGCCATGCGCAAGGCAAAGGTAGTATGGGAATTTCAGCCTATGCACGAAACATCAAAGGTGTCATTGCGAGCAACGCGAAGCAATCCTTTCTGCAAGGACATACCGGAAAAAGATTGCTTCGTCGCGTTGCTCCTCGTAATGACACTTTTCCATCTGTCCACTGTTAACTGCGGCATTTCGCACAATTTATCCGTTCCAATTTCCGCCGAGCGCTTTGTAGAGTTGAACCGCGGCAAGGAGTTCCTGCAATTGTGATTGGCTAAGGGCAAGCTCGGCGTTGAATAGACTGCGTTCGGAATCGAGTACGTCCAAATAGCTTGCCAGCCCGTTTTGGTAGCGTTCGAGCGCAAGTTTCAGCGCCTGACGAAGCGCCAGAGCCTGATTTGTCTGCGCAACCGCAAGGTCGCGGGCAGACCGGACGCCGACAAGGGCGTCATCTACATCGCGAAGAGCGTTGAGCGTGGTCTTTTGGTACTGCACCCGCGCCTCTTCCGCGCGGGCGCGGGCGGCATCCGCTTTGCCTGAGAGCAACCCTCCCGTAAAAATAGGAATGGATATTCCTGCACTTAGGAGGTAATTCCGCGAATAATCATTAGTGAGGGAGCTGATGTTCGAGGCTTCCGCGCCATAATTGCCGGTGATTTCAAACGTCGGCAACTGCGCCGCTTCCGCCGCACCGATCTCGGCGTTTGCTTCGGCATAATATCTATCGGCTTCCTGTACATCGGGTCGCTGCATGATGAGTTTCGCCGGTATAGAGTCAGGGATATCGAGGGCGCTCGCGGCGCTTTCCAGTGTTCCATCGCGAACAATATGCCCGGGCGTCTCGCCGAGAAGAACGCTTAGATTATGCTCCGTCTCTGCAATTTGCCGTTCCGTTTGCGCATACGCCGCCGCAGGAGCGGAAACCTCCGCTTTAAATTGTGCCACATCCAACGCCGAAACGACTCCTTCGTTAAACCGCTCCTGCGCCAGCGCAAGCGTCGCCTCCCGCGATTCATACGTTTCTTTTTCAATTTCCCGTTCGTTATCGAGCTCGAGCAATTGCAAGTACCCTTGCGTGACTTCGCCGACGAGCGAGAGCACCGCTTCCCGTTGCGCGGCAATCTGCGCTTCCGCACCGGCGTTCGCCGCTTCCGCGCCTCGCCGGATACGCCCCCAGAAATCAAGTTCCCACGAGAGGTTGGCAAATGCGTCCACAGCGCTGAACGCATAGGCTGGAATGGCGGCAACATATTCAGTCCTGTCAACGAGCCCGCCGGCGGTTATGGAAATTTGTGGATAGAGCGCGGAACCGGCAACGCCTGCTTCTGCGCGGTATTCGTCTATCCGGGCAGCGGCTGATTGCACGTCCAAATTCTGCCGAAGCGCGGTATTAACCAATTGAATGAGGGTCGGATCGTGAATGATGTCCGTCCACGAAAGTCGCGCGGTATCGGCGTTCATATTCAATTGCAGCGTGCGCCGATTGAGGGCGGTATCGTTTGACTGTAAACTTGACTTCGAGCTGCTGATTCGCGTATTTCTATTTTGCTCGTCAAGGGAATCGAACAACGCGCGCGTCCCGCTGCTTCCGACGGATGAACTGAGTGTTTGATTCTGCGTAACAGTCGGCGGGGTATAATTTGGTCCAACCGCACAGCCGTTTATGAACAAGGCTGAACACGCAACACCGATGATAATAATAGGCAACACCGTATTCCCACCCTTGCCTTTTGCGTTACGCTCTTGCGCATGTTCAGGCTCATCTATCCCTGAATCTTTGTCTTTATCCGTAAACCTGCGAATAATCGTGAAGAAAAGCGGAATGAAGAAAATGCCGACAAGCGTTGCCATTAACATGCCAAAAAACACGCCCGTGCCGATTGAATGCCTGCTTGCCGCTCCCGCTCCGCTTGCCAGCAACAAAGGCACGACGCCGAAAATGAATGCAAAGGACGTCATGAGAATTGGACGCAAACGCTCACGAGCCGCCTCAATTGCCGCGTGACGAATAGAATACCCCTTCCTCCGCAAGTCGGTGGCAAATTCAACAATAAGAATCGCGTTTTTCGCCGCAAGTCCAATCACCGTGAATATACCCACTTGAAAATATATGTCGTTCGGCATACCCCGCGCCCACACACCAAGCAACGCGCCAAAGACGCCAAAAGGAACGCCGAACAATACGGCAAACGGTATTGACCAGCTTTCGTACAACGCCGCAAGGACGAGGAACACGAGAATTAAACCGAGCACGATAACCATGCCGCTTTGACCTTCCGAGGCGCGCTGCTGGTATGATTCGCCGCTGTATGCAAAGCCTATTCCTTGCGAAGAATATTTATCCTTTATAAGCCGTTCCACGGCATCGAGCATTTGGCCTGAACTGTATCCGGGCTTTGGCGTTCCCGTTACCAGCGCCGACGAAAATGCGTTAAACCGGCTGACGATGGTCGGTCCGCCGCGCATTTCGGTATGAATCAGCGCGGAGAGCGGTATCATTTCACCGGACCTACTCCGCACATAATATCTACCAATGTCCTCCGGCCGCAGCCGGAATTGCGGTTGCGCCTCCAACTGCACGCGGAATGTATGACCGTAAAGATTGAAGTCATTGACGTACAAATTGGAAAACATGGATTGCAGCGTGCCGAATATTTGGTTGTCGTCAACACCCAGCGAATACGCGGCGTCTTCATCCACAGTCACGAAAACTTGGGGTACGTCCGCACGGATTGACGATGCGATTCCTTGTAATTCGGGCAGCTGGTTCGCATCGCGGACGAACAATTGCACCTGCGCCGCAAATGCCGCGTAGTCGTCGCCCGCCGTTTGTTGAAGATTCAATTGCAATCCGCTTGTTGTCCCAAGCCCGCGAATTTCGGGCAGGTTGAACGCAAACGCCGCCATTTCCTTAATACCATATAGCTGCCGGTTCACCCTGCCAAGTATTGCGTTTATGCTTTGGTCGTCGTTCTTTCGTTCATCCCAGGGCTTTAACATGACATATATAACCGCGGAATTGGTTTGCACGGCGCTTGTCAAAGGGTCCTGCCCGCCAATAGCAACAAAATTTTGTATGTTCGGTTCATGTCGCAGAACGTCCTCGATTTTGATGATAACGGCTTCTGTCCGATTCAACGATGCCCCGTCAGGCAGTTGAACGGCGATTCCGAAATACCCTTTGTCTTCGGTAGGAATGAATCCCCCCGGTACATGCTGATACAATACAGCGATAAGGACGACGATGACGCCAAATACCGGAAGCCAAATGCCGGGGCGTGAAATCACGCTGCTCGTCCCTTTCGTGTAGCGGCGTGTAAGCGAGCCGAATATTTTATTGAATCCCCGGAAAAATCTGTTGTGTGTTTCTTCCGTCGAGTGCTTCAGGAGCATCGCGCAGAGCGCCGGCGTCAGCGTCAGCGCAACAATGCCGGAGAGCAACACGGAAATAACAATCGTCATTGCGAATTGTTTGTACATCGCGCCGGTAATCCCGCCGACAAATCCGATAGGAACGAACACAGCGCAAAGCACAAGCACTATGGCAATCAAGGCGCCGCTCACCTGCCCCATGGCTTTATCCGCCGCCATTGCCGGCGAAAGATGCTCCTCCGCCATGATACGCTCGACATTTTCAATAACGACGATAGCATCATCCACCACGATACCGATAGCAAGCACGAGTCCGAAAAGCGTCAATGTGTTCACGGTGAATCCAAGCGCGGAGAGACCGAGAAACGTTCCAATGATACTCACCGGAACGGCAAGCAATGGAATGATTGTCGCGCGCCAACTCTGCAAAAAGATAAACACGACGAGTATAACGAGTATCATCGCTTCGACTAATGTCTCAACAACCTCCCCAATTGACGCGGTGATAAACGGCGTCGTATCGAACGGGACGCTCCAATGCACCCCGGCGGGGAATAATTTTGAAAGCTGCCCCATTCGGGCCAATACCGCGTCTTTCACTTCCAACGCATTCGCATTCGGGCGGCTGAAAACGACCAGCAGCGCCGTGCGTTTTCCGCCGACACGGCGGACGATATCATAATTTTGCGAGCCGAGCCGGACTTTCCCAATATCGTTGACCCTGATAAATGAGCCGTCCGGCTTCGCCCGGACAATGATATTTCCGAATTGTTCCGGAGTCGTGAATCTTCCGGTTGTCGTGATAGGAAGCGTTAGTTCCGTTGTCGGCGGTGAAGGCTCCCTGCCGAGTCTGCCTGCGGGTTTTGTTGCATTTTGCGCTGAGACAGCCTGATTCACATCGTCGAACGTAACTCCTAACTGCGCCATTTTATCGGGATCGAGGCTGAGCAGCATGGAAAACTGCGCATTGCCGGGGATAAGAGCATCGCCGACTCCGGGAACACGTTTTACTTCATCCTGCACGTACAAGCGGATGTAATTGTTCAAATAATTGTCATCATAATTCGTATCGTCCGATGTAAGCGACATCACGAACAAAAGCGCAGTATTGACTTTTGTTACGGTTATGCCAATTTGGCGCACGGAGGCGGGCAACTGCGGCGTCGCGATACTGATTGCATTCTGGACGTCCACCGCGGCAAGGTCCTGGTCGCGGGAAATATCGAAATAGACGGAAAGGTTCATCGTTCCGTCGCTTGCGTTGGTAGAACTGAAATATAACAGCCCCTGAAGGCTTGAGAGTTGCTGCTCAATCGGCGCAGCGACCGCGGAAGCAACGTCCTGCGCCGTTGCTCCGGGATAGACGGCGGTTACTTGAATCGCGGGTGGCGTTATTTGCGGATATTGGTTTACCGGCAGGCGCTGAAGCGTGAAGAAACCGAGCAGCGCAATAATTATCGAAATGACGCCGGCAACGATTGGTCGCCGGATGAAAAAATACCGCGGTGTATTGGAACTATCGCTCATCAATTCCCCTTTCCCGCAACCTGCGCCGACGGATGATTCGTTGAATTATTCGATGCACCGGGGGCGCCGGAATACATTGTCGTATCTTCAATCGGTGCGGTGCGCACGACCATGCCCGGTCTGACTTTTTGCACGCCGTCAACAATAATCCGGTCGCCGCTCGAAAGTCCTTGGTCAATTTCCCACTTATCGCCTATCCACGTCGTTGCGGTTACCTGACGCTGACTTACGCTATCGCCATTGCCGATAACATAGACAATCTGCCTGCCCATAAGCCGTTGTACTGCACGCTGCGGAACGACAATCGAACTATCGTGCACCAAACCAAGCACATGAACGCGGACGAATTCTCCGGGAGTAATCATTTTATCGTCGTTGGAAAATATTGCGCGGAATTGCTGGGTTCCCGTTTGCGGATCAACGACGGGATTTATGTATGCAATCTTTCCGGTATCCGGCAGCATGGAGCCGTCCGGCAGGGTAATAATAACCCGGACGGAACCGCCGGTCTGCAATGCATTTGATGCAACGGGGTCATTCTTCCACGCAATCAATTGCTGCGCGGGCGGATTGAAACTCACGTAGATTGGGCTTAATACGTCTAATGTTGTCAGTATATCGGAAAACGGCGTTACCCGCGTTCCAACGTCGAGCAGCGCGCGCCCGACCCTTCCTGAAATTTCCGCTCGGATAACGGTATAATCAAGATTCTTTTTAGCCTGCTCGACTGCGGCGGTCGCATCATCAACATTCGCTTGTGCGTTCTTCAATGCCTCGTCTGCGTTGTCCGCTTCCTGCTTTGAAACGGCGTTGTCGGCAATCAATTTTTGGTATCGCTCGGCGTTTGTTTTTGCGTTCGCCAGTCGTGCATCGGCTTCTACGAGCCGCGCCTTTGCGCTTTTAAAAGCAGATTCGTAAATCGTACGGTCTATATGATAAAGCACCTCGCCGGCATTAACCGCGGCGCCTTCTTTGAAAAGCCTGTCGAGTATGACGCCGCTTATCTGCGAACGCACCTCGACGGTGCGATATGACTGCACAACGCCTTCAAAATCATACGGCGCGGCAATTGTCTGTCCCTGTACAGTCATTATCCCTACTTCAGGCGGGGGCGGGGGCGGCGGCGTATCTTTTTTACATGCGGAAAATATGAGGCATGCGGAAAAGGTGAAGAGGCACGGGGCTATAACAGAAAATATCTTTTTCATCAAATTCCAACTCTCAATAGTAAAATCTTATGGTAAAACAATCGGCAGTGGCTTAACAGCCTTCGTGAAGCAACATACAGCCGTTTGGAGTGGCTATTAGTTCAAATTTAATTATTTCTAATTCAAAATTACTAAAAAATTTATTGGGGGACAAATCCATCGTGATCCTACAAAGGCGGATAAGCCTGCAATCCAATATCCTCCGGTGTAAGTGCGAAAATGTGCTGACTTACCCATTTCCCGTTTTCATACAAATAATGTTTCCTCACCCCCTCATATTTCATGCCGATTGCGCGGGCTAATTTTACGGAACGCGTGTTGCGGAGATTGATTGCCGATTCTATCCGGTGATAGCGATGCCGGCGAAAACCTAATTCTAACGCCGCCTTTGCCGCTTCTCTGCCGTATCCCTTACCCCACTCCCGGTTAAAGAGTTGATAACCTAAATTACATGATTGATAATTTTCGCGGTAAATCGTCCCAATGTCAATGATGCCCACGAGCGTGCCAGTCTGCCGCTCGAAAATCGCATAAATATAGACCTTGTCTTCCTTCGCAAGTTCTTCATGTCGCTGAACCAATTTTTTAAATACACCCAAAGTACATTTTAGGGGGTCTAAAGGACCGTTGTCCCAGGCATTCCGTTTCGGCTGACGATTCACATACGCATCAAACCACGTCAAATAATCCGATT